>Ga0209749_1000036_pt1 | contig 270224 bp, 269 predicted proteins | sample EPASupsiteSAE347_FD_187267 | JGI IMG/M metagenome (GOLD analysis project Ga0209749, IMG submission 187267) | Bioremediated contaminated groundwater from EPA Superfund site, New Mexico - Sample SAE3-47 (SPAdes) (version 2) | ecosystem: Environmental > Aquatic > Deep subsurface > Groundwater >... | reverse complement strand
GTATCTCAGCCTCGCGAAGCTTATTGATGATCTGTTCCGGTGTAAAAGATTTCCTGGGCATCTGATTTCCCCTTTTCTTATTTTCCAGTCTAACATGAAACTGGGCTCGTTTTCGGGGGGCAGGTCACATACGTGGCCCGGTAAGCATTCAGTCCGCCTTCAGCTGCCAACCAGTGGATATAACCAGTATCCAGATAACCAAAAGTGCCTCTAGCACAGGAGACGGCAACAAAAAAAGCAGCGACACGATGGGTATGAAACACCGGGTAGACAGGGGTGTTTACGTAACCTTTGGCAGCATGAATCCCCAGTTGGCCGCCAAAACTGGTTTTTCAGACCAAGACGCACAAATAATTAAAGAAATACTTCCAAAGCTCTTTGAAAGTGATGCTTCATCTGCCCGACCTGAAGGCAGCATGGAAGTAGAAAAGGTTATCTGGTGGCAACATAACTGCCCCAGCGGCCAAACATCCTCTGCCAAAATACACAGAAGCCTGGATGTGGATGATTCTGACTTCAACAATATAAAAATAAGATTTAAGGAACATACCGGACCAAAACCTGAAATTATACCGGGCTACTAATACCATGCCTTATTCAGAGGAAGAGCTTATATCCATATCTGCCCTTCAGCACCTGGCCTTTTGCCCCCGTCAGGCAGGTCTCATATACATTGCCGGGCAGTGGCAGGATAACCCGCTCACCTTTGAAGGCACAGAACTGCACAAGTCTGCCCACCAGCCTCAGAGCCAGAGCCGCAGCCGGATAATAATAAGCCACAGCTTGTACCTGCGCTCTCTTAAACTGGGGTTGGTGGGTATGGCAGATATAGTAGAATTTCATCCAAAACTAAAGGCCGAAGGAGGGGTAAAAGTAGCATCACAACAAGGGTATTACTTCCCACATATTGTGGAATACAAACGCGGAAATCTAAAATTAGATAACTGCGATCTGGTACAGGTATGCGCTCAAGCTATTTGTCTGGAAGAAATGCTGGGAGTAGCCATATCTGAAGCAGAAATATTTTACGGACAGCCACGGCGCAGACACAAAGTAACTCTCAACCTGGAACTCCGCAATCAAACTGCCAGATTGGCAGAAGAAATGCATGAGCTTATTGAAACAAGCACGATACCGCCTGCTAAATATAAACCCGGTTGTAAAAAATGTTCACTTTCAGATATATGTGCACCGGAGATAGGGCTTGCTGGTTCAGCTAAAGTTTACCTAACGCAAAACCTTAAGGAAGCACTAAATGAAACACCTGCTTAACACGCTGTATATTCTCACCCCTCAGAGTTATCTTTGCCGAGAAGGTGAAACAGTAGTAGTAAAACAAGAAGATGAAACAAAATTCCAGTTACCCATACATACACTATCTTCTATTATTTGCTTTGGTTTAACCGGCGCCAGCCCATATCTTTTTGAACTCTGCGGCCAGAACAATGTCAGCCTGTGTTTCTTTAGCCAGTACGGCAAGTTTCAGGGCCGCTATACCGGCAAACTAAATGGCAATGTATGCCTGCGCCGTATCCAGTATCGAATGGCAGACGATACAGAATTTTGTTTGGGTATCTCAAAAACCTTCATGCAGGCCAAAATTGCCAATTGTCGTACTGTACTCTTACGTGCAAATCGAAACTATCCCCAAAATTGCCTGCTTCCAGCTATAGAAGCTCTTAAGAACCACACTCTCAGCTTGGAACCAGCTACAAACCTTGCCAAACTCCGCGGCAAAGAGGGAGATGCCGCCAGAACATACTTTGGGGTCTTCAACAGCCTCATCACTAAAGCAGACTGCGGTTTTAACTTCAATGAACGCAACCGTCGCCCTCCATTGGATGAAGTAAATGCACTTCTGTCATTCATCTACACCCTCCTCGCCCATGACACAGCTGCTGCACTTGAAGGTGTAGGACTAGATCCGGCAGTAGGTTTTTATCATCAAGACAGGCCCGGCAGACCCGGTCTTGCTCTTGATCTTATGGAAGAAATGAGGGCATTTATTGCAGACCGGCTGGTACTAAATCTTATAAACCTTGAACAGGTAAAACCAGGAGGCTTTGAAAAAACACCCTCCGGATCAGTACTCATGAACGAAGAAACCAGAAAAACCGTGCTCACAGAATACCAGACACGTAAATCCCGTGAAATAAAACACCCATACCTAAAAGAAAAAATACCCATTGGTCTTTTACCCCATGTTCAGGCCGTGTTACTTGCCAGATACATACGTGGTGAATTAGATGCCTACCCGGCATTCATATATCGCTAAAGCAAGACTGTACCTTAACAACCAAATAAACGATAAAAACAAAACGGAGCAAAACATGCTGGTATTAATAACTTATGATGTAAGTACAGAGACACCCCAAGGGCAAAAACGCCTCCGTCAGGTAGCCAAAATATGCAAAAACTTTGGACAGAGAGTCCAAAAATCTGTTTTTGAATGTCTTCTAGACCCCTTACAGCTGGCCAATATACGCTTCAAACTTCAAGTAACCATAAACCAAGAAGAAGACAGCCTGCGCATATACCATCTAGGCAGCAACTGGAGACCCCGTATAGAACACATGGGTATAAACCGTCCATATGACCCGGAAGGCCCGCTAATCCGCTAAGCCCAAGTGCATAGCTATTCAAACCTTGAGTTAGCGAGCTTTAAATACCTATATAAAAAACTCTTCAAAGCTATGCTAGAAAGATCATATTAAACAACTCTAGCATTATTTAGCTTTGGGTATACTGTCGCTCCCCGTGCGGGAGCGTGAATTGAAACGTTTTTTCCATACAGCTATAAATACCATATCCTTGTCGCTCCCCGTGCGGGAGCGTGAATTGAAACGACTTTAAGAACGCTGGTATTGGCAGGATATCCAGGTCGCTCCCCGTGCGGGAGCGTGAATTGAAACAAATGAGGTGGTATGAATATATTATGGCTATCCAGTCGCTCCCCGTGCGGGAGCGTGAATTGAAACCGGTAGGCTTAAGAGAGTAGATAAAACAATCGTGTCGCTCCCCGTGCGGGAGCGTGAATTGAAACTATGGTGTATCAGAAGTTATCTGTAATCTACCCACGTCGCTCCCCGTGCGGGAGCGTGAATTGAAACCAGAAGCTTGGTCTAAAAATGGCAGCGGTTGGGGGTCGCTCCCCGTGCGGGAGCGTGAATTGAAACAGAAAGCGAGCAGACAATTACGTGTGGGCAACTGGAGTCGCTCCCCGTGCGGGAGCGTGAATTGAAACATTGTGCGTTCATCAATCCGGGCAACCACCACCGCGTCGCTCCCCGTGCGGGAGCGTGAATTGAAACAAACCTAGTTTAGTTGGGATTACATTTAATACTCTAGTCGCTCCCCGTGCGGGAGCGTGAATTGAAACTGTCAAAATGTAAGAAACTATTGACAATTAAGTCGCTCCCCGTGCGGGAGCGTGAATTGAAACATTTATGCAGGGGCTGTAATTATTCATATTACTAAGTCGCTCCCCGTGCGGGAGCGTGAATTGAAACTCCTTATATTAATGATTTCAAATGGGGAGAGCCTGTCGCTCCCCGTGCGGGAGCGTGAATTGAAACGATATTGAAAGCAACCCTGTCAGCACTCAGGATGTAGTCGCTCCCCGTGCGGGAGCGTGAATTGAAACTCCCACCATCCGTACTCATTGAAGGTATCACGTTGTCGCTCCCCGTGCGGGAGCGTGAATTGAAACGTACCATTTCCCACCCCTTATATTTCTATGGTCGTCGCTCCCCGTGCGGGAGCGTGAATTGAAACTGGTCATATAGACCATATAAGGAAAGCCTCAACTGTCGCTCCCCGTGCGGGAGCGTGAATTGAAACATGCTAATAAATATGGCAATCTGTTTTCACCTAAAGTCGCTCCCCGTGCGGGAGCGTGAATTGAAACCCTGCTCTCTGAGCATCTGTTTCTTAAGCTTCACTTGTCGCTCCCCGTGCGGGAGCGTGAATTGAAACGGACGGCTGGAACGATAAACCATATTACACGGCCTGTCGCTCCCCGTGCGGGAGCGTGAATTGAAACTGGTATGAATGGCTGTGAAATACTTGTCGTTACTGGTCGCTCCCCGTGCGGGAGCGTGAATTGAAACCTGCTATAGACCGAAAGAAAGCCCCTCACGCCCGTCGCTCCCCGTGCGGGAGCGTGAATTGAAACTCTTACGCAGCATTATTTACATATTTTGGTTTAAGTCGCTCCCCGTGCGGGAGCGTGAATTGAAACGTAGTGGCGACCCTGTCTATCGTAAGCATAGGCCGTGTCGCTCCCCGTGCGGGAGCGTGAATTGAAACCAAATATCTTAGGGATATGTGTTAATGACCTAGTCGCTCCCCGTGCGGGAGCGTGAATTGAAACTCCGTCTGTGACTTACAGTTTAGCGTCTACCCATGTCGCTCCCCGTGCGGGAGCGTGAATTGAAACTAAATTAAGATTAGAAGGCGATACTCAAATTAGTGTCGCTCCCCGTGCGGGAGCGTGAATTGAAACCGCCTTATGTATTGGCGAAAAGCAAACGCAATACGTCGCTCCCCGTGCGGGAGCGTGAATTGAAACTGTTATCTGGGGAAGAGGTAGCTACACGGAAAACGTCGCTCCCCGTGCGGGAGCGTGAATTGAAACGGCTTAATCAAGCATCTATTGACCAAGATTATCACGTCGCTCCCCGTGCGGGAGCGTGAATTGAAACTAATGAACGATACTCCCCTTATTATCCCTTATCCGTGTCGCTCCCCGTGCGGGAGCGTGAATTGAAACGAGTGCAAGCATGAGGCAAAGATACCTAAGTAGTCGCTCCCCGTGCGGGAGCGTGAATTGAAACATTACGAAGATACTGAATTCCCGCTGTCAGAGTTCGTCGCTCCCCGTGCGGGAGCGTGAATTGAAACCAGCATTGCGAGAGCTAACGCTGAGGAAGCTGCGTCGCTCCCCGTGCGGGAGCGTGAATTGAAACATATTAATAATGTGGAATAAGGCGAGATGTAAGGGGTCGCTCCCCGTGCGGGAGCGTGAATTGAAACACGTTCACCTCTAGCCATTCCTAATTCTCCTTATTTGTCGCTCCCCGTGCGGGAGCGTGAATTGAAACGCAAGCAAGTATAGATATCCAACTGGATAAGGGGTCGCTCCCCGTGCGGGAGCGTGAATTGAAACCTCAGTAGGGACTTTAGACAACTTAGCCATATCGTCGCTCCCCGTGCGGGAGCGTGAATTGAAACTGTGTGGCATTGCCCTTACTATCGCATCTGCTTGTCGCTCCCCGTGCGGGAGCGTGAATTGAAACGCTTGTCGGCCGTAATATCTTGATGTAAGAGTTGGGGTCGCTCCCCGTGCGGGAGCGTGAATTGAAACGCAAATCAAATTGCTATGATTGAAAAAGGATTACAGTCGCTCCCCGTGCGGGAGCGTGAATTGAAACCAAGTCCACCTTTGCAATCCATTACCAGCATCGTCGCTCCCCGTGCGGGAGCGTGAATTGAAACTACATTGTTGTTGACTACTTGCACCAGTGTGTAATGTCGCTCCCCGTGCGGGAGCGTGAATTGAAACCTGAAACAGTAGGGCAATTTACAGGTCTCAAGGATGTCGCTCCCCGTGCGGGAGCGTGAATTGAAACCAAGATACACAGACCATAAGCCAATATTATTATGTCGCTCCCCGTGCGGGAGCGTGAATTGAAACTCGGTATCTGTATAGCTGGTGTCTCCAACCGATGTCGCTCCCCGTGCGGGAGCGTGAATTGAAACTAGGTATACTAAAGAAGCATATGTTAAAATTATTATAAATATGCTTAACCATAAAACTATGAGGAGAATAAATAGGAGTGCAAAAAATAACTAGTAACCTGCCTCTATCTTACTATATGGAACTAAAGTACCAGATTATTTTAATACCTGACCCCTCTGGCGGATACGTGGCAACAATAGAAGAACTGCCCGGCTGTCTCTCTCAAGGAGACAGTATAGAAGAAGCACTCGATAATATAGCCGAAGCAAAAGAACTATGGCTAGAATGCACATATGAAAATAAACAAGAAATAGAATTGCCCCGCACCAGTGGAAACTTTGAGCGCTATATTATTAGGTATATTTAAAAGGGAAGGGCATATATTGTTCTCCTTGGGAGTGTGAATAAAACTGGTATCTCTAATTAATTAAGGAAAAAGTGGTAAAAAAAGTTCTACCTATTGATACCCTGGCTCCACCATAAAGCTAAAACCTACCATTTAACTAATTTCAAAACCCTTCCGGAAGACTGAATGCCTTTATCCTGACACTTTGTAAAGTTGGATTTTCAGCTAAAATCCTTGTGGATAATAGCGTGACATCTTTAGTAGCTTTCAGTAACAGCCAAATGCCTGTTCTATTTATTATCTTTTATGTACTTGTTAATACATATACTCAAGACTATAATGTTTTCAACAAAAATATAGGGGCGGAAATAGCATGTATTGTTCCAAATGCGGTAAACAAGTAGATGATAGCGTATCCTTCTGCCCTGCTTGCGGTAATCAGCTCCATACGAGCGGAACAACCGCTACGGAATACCCCGAACGAAAATCCAGGATTGCGGCCGGTTTGCTGGGCATATTTCTGGGAAGTATAGGCGTACACAGATTTTATCTGGGTTACGTGGGTATTGGCATAGCCCAGATTATTGTATCTTTTGTTACTCTGGGCATAGGCTCTATCTGGGGTTTTATTGAGGGCATACTTATACTTACCGGTTCATTTAAAAATGATGCCAAAGGTATACCGCTGAGAGATTAATATAGCCGCAAGCTTTAATGGCATATGCCAATCTGAATAATCTCTCCACCCAGCGGACAGCCCGAATTAACACATGGAGGAGATGACATGCCCAGAATTGGCCCCATGGATATAATAATAATAATCTTACTGATAATGATCCCTGTAGGTCTTATCTGGGGGCTGATATATTTGTTTAACAAGCTGAATAAAAAGAAAATCACCGGAAGAAATATGCCTCTGGATATAATTGAAATCAACAAAGGGGTGCAGTACTGTACCAGATGCGGGCAGAAACTGGAAGCCAATATCCAGTTTTGTCCTGTTTGCGGCACAGAGAAACTGCATGCCCCTAAAATACCCTAGGAAGCCGGTATTATGGTCAGGCTGATTATAGGTATACTGCTGGGTCTTTGGGAATTGCCGGTACTTGTTTTTTCCATCCAAAACCTCATTGGCTCCCTGAGCGAAACTGAGCCACAGGTTGCCGGAATGTTTTTCTTTGTCACCGGGCTTCCGGCATTAGTTATGCTGCTGGGAGCGTTCCTTCTGATAAGAAGCTATCTGAAAAACCCGTCTAAACCTGCTCATCCAGTGCAATCCCGTCTATCCACCCCAGACAGTCAAAACACAAGTGGTCAATACTGCACCAAATGCGGTATCGGATTGGCAGCAGATGTTGTGTTCTGCCCAAACTGCGGACAGAAAATAACCCCTTAATTTTTTGCCTATCAGCCTAAGTGCAGTTATATCTCACCTGAGTTTTGTCCCTTTCCTGCCTTTGCTCTAAAATACACCGATTTCTTACCTCAACTGGACATGTTGAAGATACCCAAACACCCCGGCCGTCAGCTTATCCCTGCCTTTAGTGTATAATAAGCCTATTCTTCACTACCCGGCGTGACAAATTTAGGGAGGCCATTTGAAAATGCCCCGGAAAACAACCCTGATTATTGGCGGAGGCGCTGCCGGTATGGTAGCCTCAATCAGCAAAGCCCGCCGGGGTGAACCGGTAATGATTCTTGAAAAAACTGCCCAGCTGGGCAAGAAAATATTGGCCAGCGGCAACGGGCGCTGCAACCTGCTTAATGAAGCGCTGGATTCCAGCTCTTATAACCCCGAAGCCAGACCTCTGGTAAATTCTGTCTTCAGCCGCTTCGGACGGGATGATATACTAAATTTCTTTTCGGAACTGGGGCTTCACTATTACTCACAGGACGGCCGGATTTTTCCGTTCACCAACCAAGCTGCGTCTGTCCAGAAGGTGCTTGAACTGGAAATAAAACGGCTGGGTGTGCAGGTGGAATACGGCTTTGACTGCGTGTCCATCCAAAAAACTCAAACCGGTTTCAGCTTGGGTGCGGCAGACGGTAAACAGCAAACCGGCCACAGCCTTATCCTGACAGGCGGAGGCTCTACTTACCCTTCTTTCGGTTCGGACGGAAGCGGCTACAAACTGGCTTCTTCACTGGGTCACCGCATCATCAAACCTGTACCCAGTACTGTACCTCTGGTGGTCAAAGACCCTCTCTGTCACCTGCTTCAGGGGCAACGCATTATTGCCCGCGCCCAAAGCCGTATCCAAGGCAAAATAGGCAACCCCGTTGACGGAGAACTGCTTTTTACCAAATACGGTTTGTCAGGCAGCCTTATACTGGATATAAGCCAGGAAATTTCTCTGGCTATAAACCGCTTAAATATAAAAGATGTCTCCCTTGAAACAGACCTGATACCCTTTATGGAGCAAAAACAGCTGGAAACAGAGCTGACTAACCGCCATAAAATGGGCTTAACTCCGGAGGATATGCTGACCGGTATATTGCCCGGTAAACTCTGCCTGGCATTTAAACAGCTATTTGAAAAAGAAAACCCCTCCAAAGCGGCTGTTAAACTTAAAAACTGGCGGTTTGAGGTTTCGGGAACCCGCGGCTGGAATGAGGCCGAATTTACCGCCGGCGGTATAGACACCAAAGAAGTAGACCCCCAAACCCTGGAGTCAAAGCTGGTCAAAGGGTTGTATCTGGCAGGCGAGGTGCTGGACGTAAACGGCAAACGCGGCGGCTATAACCTTGGATTTGCCTGGGCTTCCGGCTACGTAGCCGGTTTAAGTTAAAATTTGCAATTTGTAGCTATGCCGCAAGGATTACCATATTGACTTCTTGCTTGACTATATTTATCATAGTGTCCTGTATAGTCTAAATAGTTTACTGTAATAGTAAACAGGAAAGGCAGCAACAGATGAAATCCTTTAAAGTTATAGCTCCCTTAATCAGCCTGCTCATGCTACTCTCACTGGCTTTGGGCGGCTGTTCAAGCGGCACAGCGGACAATGATTCACCAGACACCAATAATCTTCCCGTATCGGACACTACCCCTACCGGCTCACAGCTGATTGCTTCCATACTGGCCGCCTCTCCCAATATAACCAGCTTTGATACGACCAGTGTTATTGACATGACTATGCAAGTTTCCGGTATGAGTATCAAAACGGTTATGACTGCAAACGGCAAAGAGGACCTTAGCAGCAAGAAAGCGTACTTAACAAGCAGTATCATCGTGACCGGAGATTTGGCGAGCACCATGGAAATGGAAACCTACCTGATTGATAGTTTCCAGTATTTCAGGATTACCAGCACCGACCAGAACACCGGCATGCAGCTTAACACCTGGTACAAAATGCTGATGGATACCCAGATGCAAACCCAGACTTGGAACGCCCAATCCCAGCAGAATAACTACCTGTTTTCCAAATCCAGCATTACCGTAGACGGGTCTGAAACGATAAACGGAACAAGCTGCTGGAAAGTTACAATCACCCCTGACCTGACAGAACTGATAAAATACCTGAACGAACAGCAAGCTATCGAAGACCCTTCAGCTATAACCAACCCTGCTGACAGCCTGAAAAATATAAAACTGACTGCTTGGGTGGCCAAAGATACTTCTTATGTAATAAAAATGAATCTGTCCATGGATATGCTCATAGAGGCGCAAACTTTATCTATGGTTATGTCTACAACTATAACCAATATTAACCAGACTGTATCTATCACTCTGCCCACTGAAGCGGTTAATGCCATTCAGGTAGGCTAGGTTTTCTAACACCTTCCGGAAAGAAACCCTGAAGGGGGAGGCGATTTCAAGCCTCCCCCTTTTTATATTGAGTTATACCTCCTTTGGCGGCGGGGGTTTCTTACTGTATAATGGCTACTATACAAAAACTAATATGTTAAATATCCAAAATCTTTCCAAATCCTTCGGGGTGCGCAGCCTTTATAACGGCGTAAACCTGAATATAGGCGCAAGAGACCGCCTGGCTTTACTTGGCCCGAACGGCAGCGGTAAAACTACCCTTTTTGAAATGATTGCCGGCAGGCTGGAACCTGATGAAGGTAAAATCATCCTCCGCCGCGGCACTACGGTAGGTTATCTGGAGCAGGATATCAAACCCAGTTCCAAACAACCCCTGCTTAAAGCTGTTTCCAGCGCCTCAGACCGCCTCCGTTCCCTTTCGCACAAGATTTCCCTGCTGCAGGGAGAACTGGCAGAAGAAAAAGACGGCTCTGAAAGCAACCGCCTGATGAACGAACTGGGTGAACTTCAGCACTCTTTTGAAGCTCTGGGCGGCTATAACGCCGAACAGGAAGCTAAACTGATACTGGCAGGACTGGGTTTCAAACCCGCCGATTTTGACCGCCCCCTGCATGAATTTTCCGGCGGCTGGCTGATGCGGGCTGAACTGGCAAAACTCCTTTTCCTCAGCCCGGATATACTTATACTGGACGAACCTACCAACCACCTTGACCTGGAATCCACCCGCTGGTTTGAAAGCTACTTGAAGCAGTACAGCGGTTCGGTGCTTTTTACCAGCCATGACCGGGCATTTTTGAACTCCATCGCAACCAAAATACTGTCACTGGAGGAACAAAAAGCCCGTCTCTATACAGGCAATTATGACAGCTACCTGCGTGAGCGCGAACTCCGCCTAACCCAGCTTGAAAGCCAATCCCGCCGCCAGCAGGAGCTTATAGACAAAGAAACCAAGTTTATAGAACGTTTCCGTTACAAAGCTACCAAAGCCAGCCAGGTGCAAAGCCGGATAAAAAAGCTGGATAAACTGTCTGCCATAGTTATCCCCCGCCAGACCAAGAAAATGCACTTCAACTTCCCTGAACCGGAACGCAGCGGGCATGATGTTATAAAACTAAGAAACCTTACCAAGTCTTACGGCGATATGGTTATCTACCAGGGGCTGGAACTGGTACTCAACCGCGGAGACAAAGTTGCACTGGTAGGTCCGAACGGTGCCGGCAAAACCACCCTCCTGAAGATACTGGCCGGGGTTATGCCCTTTGATTCGGGTTACCGTAATCTGGGTGTAAACGTAAATACCGCCTATTTCGCTCAGTATTATGTAGAGTCACTCTGCCCGTCCAATAACCTTATTCAGGAACTGGAAACAATCCTGCCTGATGCCCCTGAACAGCAGCTGCGGGGCATGCTGGGAGCATTTCTATTCAGCGGAGATGATGTAAAAAAGAGAATATCGGTACTGTCGGGTGGTGAAAAAACCCGTTTGGCCATCGCCAAAATGCTACTCAAACCAGCCAATCTGGTACTCATGGACGAGCCTACCAACCATCTGGATATACCTGCCCGTGAAATACTGGCTGATGCCCTTCAGGCTTACAAAGGCACTCTTTGTTTCATCACTCATGACCGCACCCTTATCCGCGAAGTGGCCACCAAGATTATTGAAGTACGAAACGGTAAAATCAGAATTTTTGAAGGCGATTATGATGCCTATCTGGAATTTGCCGCCGCCAACCCCTTTGAAGATGAAATACTAAAAAACAGGACTGCGGTCAGTTCCCCCCGCCCCGCTCCCGTTTCAGCCTCACTCTCCCAGAAACAGCGTAAAACTCTGGAAGGTCAGATTAGAAACCAGCATTATAAAGAAACAGGGGCTTTAAAACAGGAAATCTCTGATACAGAGGAAGAAATAACCGGGCTGGAAAAAAGCAAACAGGAACTGGAAACCCTGCTTGCCGACCCCGATTTATACCGAAGCGGCCAAAAAGTGGCCGATGCCTCTTTGGAATATAAAACCTGCAAAGAACGGCTGATAATTCTGGGTGAAAAATGGCTGAAACTTTGCCAGCAGAATGACACACTTAAGCAGAAACTGGAAGATACCCTAAAGGAACTGGATAACTAACCTAAAATAGCCAGTATAACCGCCGCCAGATGAAACGCCCAGCCCAGCAATATAAGGGTATGGAATATCTCGTGGAAGCCGAAAGCACCCGGCACAGGATTAGGTTTTTTCAGCCCGTAAATAACCGCCCCGATACTGTATGCCAGTCCTCCGGCCGCAATCAGCCAGAACACCAGACTCGGCATGTTCAGCCAGAACTCTCTTAACGGGACAACCGCCATCCAGCCCATACCCAGATAAGTTACCGGTGAAAGCCAGCGGGGTGCATTCAGGAAAAATATCTTCTGGAAAACCCCTGCCAGCACAAAAACCCAGGTGGCAATAAGCATACCAAGCCGCCAGCCGCCGTCCAGATAGATATAAGCCATAGGGGTATACGTACCGGCTATCATTATAAATATAGCTATATGGTCAAGCTTGCGCCAGACATTTATTTCATTTTCCTTTTTTTTCAAGGCATGGTAAATGGTACTGAAGGAAAACAAACTGATAACGGCCAGGGCATAAATCACCGAGACCGCCATAATATCCCAGTTCCCCCAGCTGAGGATAACCAGCACTATCAGTGCTAGCACACCCCCCACCGCCCCTGCCAGATGTGAAAATGATGAAAAGCGCTCCGCTTTGCGTATATTTATGTTCGTCCTCCTGAAAGAAATTACAATTATAAACCTTTAATTTCAAATGGTCTACGGGCATTATTACCCTATACTATCCTTTTTAGACCCCCGGCGTTTTAATATTTGCAGACAACCCAAGGAGATAGAATATGAAAATCAAACATTTATTTTCACTGCTGGCAGTAGCCAGTTTATTTACCCTTACCGCCTGTTCGGGCGGAGTTTCGGCTGAGGAACTGAAATCTGACAAAGACCGGATTGCAAACCCGAATATCAGCCAGCAAGACGCAAATATTCAAGCAGAAGCCAACAATGATTTTGCCTTCAAGCTGTATCACTTTCTGAAAGGTACAGAGGAAGGCAATTTCTTTTACTCCCCTTTCAGCATCTCCATTGCTCTGGCCATGACATACGCCGGGGCAGATACCACCACCAAAACCGAGATGCAAAATACCCTTAACTACCTGCTGCCGGATGCAAACCTGCATGCCTTTTTTAACTTTATAGATCAGGAACTGAATAAAAGAGAATCACAAGCAGAGGAGGCCGATGCCGGCACTTTTGAGCTGAAACTGGTAAATGCCATCTGGGGGCAGAAAAATTACACCTTCCTTTCAGATTTTCTGGATACGCTTGCCCAGAACTACGGTGCAGGACTGCGGGTGCTGGACTTTGCCGCCAGCTCTGAAGATGCCCGCAGGGTGATAAATGACTGGGTATCCGAGGCAACCAAAGATAAAATCAAAGACCTTATCCCCTCTGATGGAATAGACTCAACCACCCGTCTGGTGCTGACCAATGCCATTTACTTTAATGCCGCCTGGGCAGCTCCGTTTGAAGAAGAAGACACTCAGAACGGCCTTTTCTACCTGCAAAACGGCTCTAGTGTAAGCGTGCAGATGATGCACCAGAGCGAAGGCCACGGCTATTACAACGGAGATGATTTTCAGGCGGTAGAACTTGCTTACGCCGGAAACAGTCTCTCCATGGTGATTATCCTGCCGGATGAAGGCAAGTTTGGACAGGTGGAAGATGCTCTTTCCGGGCAAATGCTAACCGGGATACTCGCTTCCATCAAGTACAACCAGATAAATTTATCCCTGCCCAAATTCAGCTTTGAGTCAGAGTTTGCCCTCAAAGATGCCCTGTCTGCCTTGGGTATGCCCACTGCTTTTAGCGGACAAGCGGATTTCTCAAAAATGGACGGCGGCTATAACCTGATGATAGGTGACGTATTTCATAAGTCATTTATATCTGTAAGTGAAGCCGGCACTGAAGCGGCAGCGGCAACAGCCGTAACCATGAACCTGACTTCCGCCCCTGCTGAACCTGTCACCCTGAGCATTGACCGGGCTTTTATATTCTGCATAGTAGATATGGCTACCGGCACGACTCTCTTTACCGGACGGGTACTGAACCCTGGCGCCTAAAATAACCTGCAATCTGTCAAACAAAAGCGGACACCCCAAAAAGGTGTCCGCTCTGCTATATGATACTGAAAGCAACTTGGCCTATTTGGTCTTTTTCTTCAGGCACTTGTACCAAACATTCATGCTTTTTATACTGCCGTTTATTTGGGTATTGTTTTTCAGCCTCCCGGCAAATTTATATCCCTGGCGGGCAAAGCTGATATTCATACCATAAGACTCCGCCACTGCAGACGTATAGCTAACTCCAAAGCCTTTTTGCTTCATTTCATCTTCCATAGTACGCAGTAAAATACCTGCCAGCTTGCGGCGTCGGTATACGGGCAAGGTAGCAAAATCTGTCAATTCCACGTGCCCTTCCAGCGGATACTGTTCGGCTGAAGATAACGCCGCCAATCTGTCACCATGCCAGATACCATAATAAGTTATGCTTTCAGCCATGGTGCGGCTGATATAGTCCGGTTCAAAAATGGGAAACGGATATGATGCAAAAACAGTGGAAAAAACATCGGCCATAGCTGACGTATCTTCAGCGGTGCATTTGCGAAGGGTATACCCGTTAGGCAATTTGACCGCCGGCACTTTACCGGCTTTGGAATGGGCCACCTTCAGCACATCTTCCAGCAATTCGCCATTTTCTTCTATTTTACGGTCTTTATCTATAAACTTTCCCATGAAGTAACCGGTTTTGCTCCCGCCGTAAAAACAGGGAATAACCGCCTCGGTTTCAAAACCATCTGCTTCAAACAGGGGCTTTATATCATCAGGCACCTTGGCAAACAGCTTGGTGTAGCCGTTTTCGGTTGCCAGTGCCTGCATCCCAGTTATCAGAGTGGCGGCCTCCTCGGCGGCCAATCTCATCAGGTAGATACGGTCACTGTTTTTGCCGTGCTGGATGAGGGAAGTCCCCATAGTAGTTATCTGGTCATAGCCGCTCTTGCGGCGATCCATTCGGTCACATTCAGTGGGAACTAAATAATCGGTATCTTCATAGTTAGACAGCAAACGGGCAATCCCTACCAGCGCCCCCTCTGCCGCACCATTCAGGTCCAAATCCAGATTACAGGCCGAACAATCCTGCCCGCACTTGGGCGGGTGGTAATCTTCCGGCTGGTAATAGGCCGTGATAATCCCTTCGTAATTACGCAGAATAACCTTGCTGGAAGACTGGGATATGAGGTAATTCGGCATAATAGGTATCTTGCCGCCGCCATTCGGCGCATCTATAACATATGTGGGTACGGCAAATCCGCTGGTATGCCCGATAAGATTTTCGATAATCTCTATACCCTTGCCTATGGAAGTGCGGAAATGGGAAAGGCCCTGTGCCGGGTCACACTGGTAGAGGTAATACGGTCTGACTCTGTTTTCCACCAGTTTATGTACCAGGGCTTTCATAACCCGCGGACAGTCATTTACCTTGGCCAGCAAAACTGTCTGGTTACCTAAGGGTATACCGGCATCTGCCAGCATGCCAAGCGCCCGGCTGGAGGTGGCGGTTATCTCACGGGGGTGATTGAAATGAGTATTTATCCAGACGGGGTGATACTTCCGGATAATTTTTACCAGATGGGGAGTAATCCGCTGGGGCAATACCACCGGTACTCGTGTACCAATCCTTATTACCTGAACATGGGGTATCGCTTTCAGTTCTGAAAGTAGCCATTCAAGTATGCTATCAGGAAGGAGCAGAGGGTCACCCCCGGACAGTAAAACATCCCGCACCCGGGGGGTGTTTTTTATGTACTCCAATCCCTTTTTCAGCTCATCACGTGAAAGGTTTTTATCAATATCCCCCACCTTGCGTTTGCGGGTACAGTGCCGGCAGTACATGGCACAACGGTTTGAGACATGAAACAGCACCCTGTCCGGGTAGCGGTGGGTAATGCCGGGAGCGGGGCTATCCACGTCTTCGGCCAGAGGGTCTTCTTTATCGTAGCAACTGAAATTAAGTTCAGCGGCACTGGGTACAGACTGGATAAAAACAGGATCATTTTCGAAATTTTTGCGGTCAATAAGGGAAAAATAATAAGGTGTAATGCTCATGGGAAACTTGAGGATAGTATCTTCCAGACTACGGCGTTTTTCAGCTGAAAATTTTACACCCAGCAGTTTTTCAACTGTGGTCAAGTCCCTAATAGTATGGGAAATATGCCATTTCCAGTTATTCCATTCGTCCTCATGGTAGTCAGAGCTTATCTTGTGAGCCATCACCTGGTGGTCTTGCTCCGTCTGGGGGTATTGAGGCATTTCGGATTTTGTATCGGCTAAAACCATGTTAATCCTTCCTTTGTGCAGGGAATAACCCCAACCCGAAAGCTGAATTAAGAAAACACGGCTAGACAAATGAAAGTCTCGGATAGAAAATTTGGAACTGCGTAAAGACTGACAAGTACCCGGGATAATATAAAAACCAGTGGCTGGAGAAAAACCTGAAAACTAAATACAGCGGAAAGGGCCGGGGCAAAACCCGTTAAAACGGGCTACAACAAACTATATTCAAATAAACTTTTTCACTTTGGAGAGATAAATACCTCCTCATGTGCTTCATATTTACTTTATTTTACCGCTATTATATCCCTACAGTCAAGCTACAGAGGTATAATAGCGAGATATTAAGACCTTTTAAATAAATACAGATTATTTTATAACCTTATTTTTCTGTAGTTAACTGTAAATCATTTTATTTGCCTGTATTTATCCATGTATAGATAATAATCAGGTTTTATTTTAAAATTTAAGCTTTACAAGCGCTTCCTCGGCGGCTACCGGAGCATCAGACCGGGGGGAATTGCTTTCCAAAGCCTTTATAACCCCTGACAAACTGTTTTTAAGCTGCTTGTCTCTCAGCCCGGTAAGCACATGGTGAGCTTCCTCTCTGAGGAGAGGTGAACGGGCATCTGACAAACTAAGGTCACGCAGCAGCGGCTTCACCCCTTCTTTGCCTATTTTTATCAGACCCAAAGAGGCCAGCCAGCGTATATCGGATACCTCATGGGAGAGAAGTTTGACCAAAGCCCCGGCGGAAGAGGCATCCCCAATGCGGCTTAGGGCTTTTACACTTTCCCACAGGGCATCACCCTGATACTCATCCAGCTTGGCAACCAGATACGGCACGCTTGATTTACCCAAATCTTCAAGCGCCAGCCGGGCAGACTGGCGTTTCAGACCATCCGGGTCTTTTAAAAGTTGTATCTGCTGCGTAATAAACTCGGTATCTGCCATCGCTTTGCCCTCCTCTTCTGAGCTTAATCCAAAACAGGCACATGGTCTATTAGTAATGATACGTAATAACACCTGCAGAATAAATATTGACACAAATAAAAGTAGAGGCTATTCTGAAGCCAAGCGTGAAAGAAACTGAAAGGTAAGCACCATGCCCCGACCGTACAAATGCCGCCGCATAAGTGAGATACCCAAAGTAGCTTATTACAAACCTGCCGGCATACCTCTGAGTATGCTTGAGGAAAACCAGCTGTCTACTGAGGAAGCTGAGGCACTGCGTTTAAAAGACCTGCTGGGGCTGGAGCAAGCCCAAGCCGCCCTGCAGATGAATATCTCCCGCCCCACTTTTCAGCGGATGCTTTATTCCGCCAGATACAAAGTGGCAGACGCCCTGCTAAATGGCAAGGCACTGCGGATAGAGGGAGGGGTTTTTGAGATAGATGCCCGCCCCTGCTGCCAGAGGCAAACGCCCCCTTGCCAGCCAGACCCGCCGGAGCAGACCTAAAACCGGGACACCTTATTTAATTCAGCTATTTCGGCTGTAGTCAGCTTTATATCCAGAGCCTTCAGGTTTTCCCGTGCCTGCACCGGAGTACTGGCGCCGGCTATGGCAAAAACAGTATCTCCCTGCCCGTAAATTACCCACGCCAGAGCTACCTGAGCTATATCTGCACTGTATCTGCCGGCTATTTCTGAAAGTGTGGCAATAATAGGCATACTCTTTTCCAACGCCCGGCGGATAGATTTACGGCGGATAAACGGCACCTGCTGCAGATACTCCGGGTTACGCTGGTATTTACCTGAAAGGATACCCATACCCAACGGAGAATAAGCTAGCAGGCTTATACCCAGCTCACGGGCAGTTTCAAGCACCCCGTTAGTCTCAATCTGCCTGTCCAGCAGATTGTACCTGACTTGATTTGATGCCAGTGACAGACCATGTTCATTTAAACGTTTCTGGGCAATGCGCATCTGGGAGGCATTAAAGTTGCTGACGCCTATGGCCCGTATCCGCCCCTCTTTATACAGGGCGGCCATGTTATCCATCTGGGCATCAATAGAAGCAAAAAGGCCCGGAAAATGAACCTGATACAAATCCACTTTATAAGGGTTTAGAAAACCCTCGCGCATGGGCAGAAGGGTTTTAATAGAAGATGCAAACCGCAAAGTAGGCTGCCACTTGGTAGCTATAAAGCACTCTCCGGGCTGGATACCCGCCTGTTTCAGGGCTTCGGCTAAAGCCTCTTCACTCTGCCCCATGCCATAGGCTTCGGCTGTATCAAACCAGTTTATCCCACCCCCCAACGAATTAAGCACAATCTCGTTTACTTTGGTCTGGTTCAGCATGCCCCATACCCCAATAGCCGCCCCCTTACCGCGGGAAAACTGCCAACCGCCCAAGCCGATGGGGCTAAGCCCTATGCCCGTTTTGCCGAGCTCACGGTAAGCCCATTTTTTATCTATTATATTATTCATATATCCGGTTACTCCCAATTATTATTTATATCCCGAAAATATTACATATAAATGTTAGCGGTCAGAACTGTTAAAGGCAAGCCCCACAAAGCCTGGCACGCCAAGGTAAGGTTGTTTAAGGGGAAACCAGCATGCCCCGCATTTCAGGCCTTGCTCTGGCAATCTGGCCAACCAGAAGGGGAACAAAGAGCATAACTCAGCCTGACTATTTACTGTTTTGAAATCTTAAGGGAATACAGCCAACCGAAATCTCCCAAACCCTGATTGAATCAGTTCGGCAGACAAACCAGCTCATTCTGGCGGATAAAACTCTGCATAAGGGGCTTCAGAAATGGATTTTTCAGCTGGCTCGCATAGGCACTCAGGGCTGCCAATTTTCGTTCCAGCTGCTCTTCAGAGAGGTCAAACTTAAGCCAGTTGTGGTCTTCATTTACCAGCGTAAGCGGCGGCAACAGATACAAGTTTTGGTTAAAAACCCGCGGTTGAGGGAAGAATATCCGATAATGCACCAGATATTCATAACCCCGGATACCGGGGGTAACTTTTAAACACTGCCTGACTGCCCTGCTTACAGCCGCATGGTCATCGTGAGCATCTTGGGGGTGGGGGTAAAACACAATATCCGGCATGAAGCTATTTATCAAAGCACCGAAGCAATCTATCAACAGGGTAACAGGCACTGACCGAAGACTGCCGTCTTTAAAATCCAAAAACACCAGATGGTCTGCTGCCACCCCCAGCAAGCGGCAGGCACTTTCAAACTCTTGGTAACGGATTTCTTTGTTGGTAAATTTGCTGCCGTCCGTAACCAGTACAATCTCTACCTCTGCTCCGGCCTGACAGGCACTGTCAATGTAGCCACCAAGTGCAATAGTTTCATCATCGGGGTGGGGTGAAAATATAAGTATCCGCTCCCCCGGTTGGGGTGACGGCAAGTAATCAAGCTGTTTGATATACTGCTGGCCCAGTACTGCCGGCATAGCCCAGAGAAAAAAGGATACACCCGCCAGACAGATAACCGTCAGGCTAATAAATAGTCTTGCCCTATTCTTTTTCATAAGTTTCATCTGTATCAGTTTAGAAAATATGGCCGCCAAGTACAAGTGGCAGGATATGCCCCCCTAAATATCCCAACCTTAAGTCCCTATATCAAACCTTTGTTACAAATACTATATAGCCTTTTGATCCATTTGCATCCTGTTTTTTCGCTTATTGTCACTATAATAAGCCTGCTATATGTCATTTGTCAATAGTTTGTGCCTATTTATTACGCACTGTCATGGTCATTTGGCGTATTAGGTTGTTATGACCCTTGGCACTAGCTTTAGTGTAAAATGCTTTGACGAACAGCGAAAAGTGGCTTACACTAGACTTCAGATATTCCTGAGCGTATATGATAAAAATCTGCCTGATAGGTGATTTCAAGGTTTGCCCTGACCGCAGTATCTATAAGATGGCGGCCCAGCTGGCTGATTTTCTTTCAAAAGAAAAGGACATCCTTCTCCTGCTCTGCCCCAGAGAACACTTCACCCGCCCCCGAAGCTTAAACCGTATCCGCCGTTTCCAGCCGGATATAATCCACCTGCTGGGCAAACCGGATGCCGCTGAACTTTTCCGCCTGAAGATGGCCAAACTGTCTGCCCCGCGAGCCAAAACGGTGATTTCGGCTCAACAGCCAGTCAATACCCGTACCGTCCGGAATATGCTTCCTTATATAAAACCGGACATGGCAATCTGTTTGTCCCAAAAAAGTGCCTCCTTTTTCAGGGAGGCCGGAATAGAGACTGTCATTTTGCCAAACGGAGTGGACATGGCTACCTTTCAGCCAGTCTCACCCGAAATCAAAGCCGAACTTCGCCGCCGGTATTGCCTGCCGCACAACAAACTCCTGCTTCTCCACGTGGGACCAATACGGGCAGGACGAGGTGTGGACCTGCTCCGACGAATGCAGAACCCGGATACCCAGGTAATCATGGCGGTCTCAAATCCGGGTATTTTTAACCGTACACTGCTGGAAAACCTGAGGAAAAGCGGTTGTATGATATTGACCAGTTTCCGCCCCAATATTGCAGATTTATATGCTCTGGCAGACGCTTATGTATACCCCATGCTGCTGGAAGAGGATGCCAACCACCAGATTTTTTCCAGTGAAATGCCTCTTTCGGTACTGGAGGCCATGTCTGCCAATCTGCCGGTTATAACTACCCCGTTCGGGGCTCTGCCGGAAGTATTTCCAGCCGGAGAGGGCTTATACTACGCCCATGATGATTTTGAATTTTTAAAAGCCTTTCAGGCCTATACTCAAAATCCGCCGGCCAATACCCGCCACAAAGTAGCCACCTGCGCTTGGCCTCTCATAATAACCAGCCTCAAAGAGCTATACACCAAGCTGTTAGCCTGAGAAAAGACCGCTTCAAACTGTGCTGAAGACAATTTTGAGCGGCTTAGTAAACACTGCGGTTTCACCGGCATAAAGCCAGATTTCCAGCACTTGGTTATCTCCAGCCTCAAACGGGGTAAAATAAAGCTCAAGTGACTTAATGGTATCCACCGGTACTTTTACCAGACCGTCAAATTCCCCGCCTTCTTTAAGGGAAAAGCGGTAGTTCTGGCCGTTAAGTAAAGCCTCTACCTGATAAACCATTTCGGACTGGCCGCTATTGGAGATTACCAGTTTAAGTCGGGCAGAAACAGCCACTACCGCAGGCTGGGAAAGTTTTCGGCAGTATCATTCAGCCCCAGCAGATAAAACTGGGTGAATTCAGCCGGGGAATAAACCTGTAGCAGCTGTTTTGCGGCAACTCCCCCCACCCCCAGCAGGCAAACCGAGAGAATCACATTCAGAAATATCTGGGAGGTGTTTGGAGGCAAATGCCTTTTGGTATCAGGCGGGGTTAGTATCAGACCGGGTTTCTCATTGGGCGGCAGATGCTGCCTCCGGCCAATGGCTATAAGGCAAAAAACAAGGCTGAAACCGCTAAGAGCATACAGAACACTCGCCTGCTCCAGCCCGACTGTATAGTTAAGCGCCAGCCCGGCCAATATGGATACTGACAGACTAAGCACCAAACCCATCATAAACCGCCCGGAGCGGCTAAGACTAAGCCTTGACGGGTACAAGACAGACATCAGGGCATAACCCGGCACTATCAGAACTAGCGGCACGCCAAATAACAGCCGCAAAGGCAGCACCCAGCCGCCTTCGGCTGCCAGTACCGCCAAAACTATGAACAATAAAACTAGATACAGATCATAACGGCGTAAAAAATTCATCCAAAAAGACCAGCCCTATAACCACAATACCTGACACTATGATAACCCAAATGGCACTCTCAGGCAAGCCTTTTTGGACTTTTGGGTTTTACTACATGAACCGCTCAAACCGTTCTTTGTCTGCCTTGCAAATGGGACACTCATCCGGCGCTTCGTCACGCCCGCACAGGTATCCGCAGACCCGGCAACGCCAAACAGGATAAGCCAGCCCGGAAGGAGCTTCGGCAGGCTTTGTTTCCGGACGGGTTTCGGGCAAATGGCGGCGTTCAGGCACTGCCTGAGCCTTTTTATCACCTTTTGCCAGACGGCAGGGACAGGACGGGTAACCATAACGCTGGCGGTTAGCCAGTAAACCCTCAGCCAGCATCTTTACAAAAGACCCATCCGGGTTAAGGTGATAACCAGAAGCCTCAGCCTCATTTTTGAGGCGTGCCTGAAAAAGTACAGGGCCTTCTGACGGTTCAGGAAGTTTTGAACTCATGCTTTCAGCGCCTCCCGTATTTCAGATTCTTTATAACCTATTATCACTCTGTTTTCCCCGATAACCATCGTAGGAAAAGAGCTGGACGGGTTAAGAGCCGTCAGTTCTTTTACGGCTTTTTCCCGTTCCGCTCCGGTAAGCAAATCAACATATTCAAATTCGTAGGCTACTCCCAGTTCAGCCAGAAGCTGGCGGGTCAAACGGCACCAGCCGCAGGTACTTAGGGCATATAGTTTAATCTTACCTGCATTCCTGCCTATAATCTTTTCCATAGGTTAAAAATCACTCCTTCCCAAACTGATACGACACTTATAGCGAAAATCCCTTTTAAAGTTTACGGTAAATATTCCCTAGCTTTAAGCATACGCCGGTATTCAGGAAATATCACCCCTGAACTAAATTCGGTAAAAAGAATAATAAACCGATGGAAAACCAGAAAAAGAACCCTTGGGGGGCACAGTCTAAACAGATTTGCCTTCAAAACAATAAAACCCGCCCGGTTCACCTTCGGACAGGTGATATTTGGCATAAACATCACAGCTGCCGCAGATGCAGGGTTTGCTGTGGTCAATCCCCTTGCAGAGAGACTTTCCGTTAACACAATATGCCTTGGGGATTTTATGCGGATCCAAAGGAGTTTCCTTGAGGCTGTTTTTCAGCTCAGCCATCTGGGTATGAACGCATTCACTCTGATTTTGTACAGGACATTTGTGGCATACACACTTATTTATAATATCCTGATTTAAAAGCATTTGCATACTCACTACATTCCTCTCGGTAACGCTGGCTGCGTCACATACACCAAAAAACCGGCTCTGAAAGCCGATAACAATCACTCGGATGTTCATTATGCTTTTTATCCGCTTCCGGCGGTATTAGTAAGTGTACGTATTTATTACAGGATGATTTCCGAATTTTGCCACTTGAAAAAGTCAATAGCGGACTTATGTAAGTATGTCTATACTTTTCAGACAAGAGGACTCCGGCGGGTAAAGAATAATAGGTTCAGGTCTGGAGGTTTGCCCTGAACCACTTCAGGGCTTTGGTCTCTAAGTCCCTGACAAAACCGGACTTGCCGTTTATATAGGCCTCTATGTCCTCGGGGAATTTGAGTGCCAGCGCCTTTTTGATACAGGAATATTCCGCTGCCTCTGCCTCATGGCAACGCAGATAATCACGAAAGGCAAGGTGTCTTTCTATATCTGAGGAAGATACCCCGAAGATATGCACATGGGCAAACCGTATTTTATCAGTCCCCCGCACCAAAAAACGCCTGCCCGGAATGCCATATTCACCCAAATACAGGTAACCTGCCCGCTCAAAGGTTTTCTGAAGCCTGTCTATAGCAGATATATCTTTGACCACCGGCATAATATCTATTATAGGTTTGGCACTAAGCCCCGGCACAGCGGTTGAGCCTATGTGGTGTATCTCAAGCAGATTATCTGCCAGTAAAGCCCGAAGCTTTACCGCCTCGGCATCATACTGCTCTGCCCAACAGGGATTATACTCCTCTACCGTTACCCGCCTGACCAATTTTTATGCCCCTGCCGCCGATTCGCCGGCCAGATAGCCGCTGGAAAAAGCCGCCTGAAGGTTGTAGCCGCCGGTATCCGCATCTATATCCATAACCTCGCCGCAGAAATACAGCCCCTTTATTAGTTTGGATTCCATAGTCCGGGGGTCTATCTCCTTTAGATTTACCCCGCCGGCAGTTACCACCGCCGAGGTCAGGGGGAGAGTGGAAGTAATATTAAACCGCAGGCACTTAAGGTTAGCCAAAATAACTTCACGCTCAGACGCCGTTATCTGCCCGCCGCACTTGAAGGGGTCTATGCCTGTCAGGTCTACAAACGGCCTTATCATTTTCTGGGGCAAAAGCTCTGAGAGCAGGTTTTGAAAACTGCGTTTGCCGAAGGTATCAAAATCCCGCTGGAGACGCAGACGCAGCTTATCCAAAGATAGCGCCGGTTTCAGGTCTATAGCCACACTCACCGCCCCTTGTTCCAATGCCTCTGCAACCGGAAGCCCCATCAGCATAGTCAAAGGCCCGCCCAGACCGAAATGAGTAATCATCAGTTCGCCCATGCGGCTTTCAATAACCGCTTTAGGCGGTTTCTTTCCCGTAATGCCCCGCCCCCAGTCCTGCAAAATCAAATCAAGAGGTATTTTATCCGCTTCACAGAGGTAGGAAGTCAGACGGATATTTTTCAGGGCTACTCCCTGCATACTCTGAACAAGGGCTATTTCCTTTACTACCAGAGGCACTAAAGCCGGACGGAGTTTTACAATGGTATGCCCCAGTGCTTCTGCCATGCGAAAGCCGTCCCCCGAAGAGCCGGTACCGGGGTAAGATGCCCCGCCGGTGGCAATCACAGCCGCATCCGCCCTGAAGGTCTCCTTTTCGGTTTTGACCCCCACAACTTGCCCGTCATTCACCAGTATCTGGCTAACCTTTTGACCAGCTATCAGGGTAGCGGCTGAGGCATATTTCATCAGTGCCCCCACCACATCTCCGGCCTTGTCCGAATCAGGAAAAAGCCTGCCGCCCCGTTCGGTCTTGGTTTCCACCCCGTAGCGGGCAAGCAACTCCACCAGTTCCTGCCTGAAAAAACGGCTGAAAGCACTGTATAAAAACCGCCCGTTAGGGCCGAAAGCGGTTATAAACTCGGCCATATCCCGGCTGTTTGAAATATTACATCTACCCTGCCCGGAAATAAGCATTTTCTTGCCCGGCTGTTCGGATTTTTCCAGCAGAATTACTTTGCCGCCGCACTCCGCCGCTCTACCTGCCGCCACAAGCCCGCCTGCACCCGCCCCTATTACCACAATCTCTTTAACTGTCATTAAAACCACCGGCCCTTTTCGGCCAGCCTTTCTATTATATATAATACATTTTTAAGCCTTCTCATTTTACCCAATTCCCGTCCAATATAGAAATAGCCCTAAAAAGCCGCCTTAACTTGAAAGCACAGGCAGTACGGGGTAATATAATCTGATATTTCAGATAGGAAAACAGAAATGGCCGAAAAATATAATCCGCAGGAAACAGAAAAAAAATGGCAGGATAAATGGGCGGCAGACCGCCTTTACCACGCCAGTGAAGACAGCCCCAAACCCAAATGGTACTCCCTTACCATGTTCCCTTATACCTCGGGCAATCTCCACATAGGCCACTGGTATGCCGAAGTTCCGGCGGACTGTTTTGCCAGATACAAACGCCTGAGAGGCTTTAATGTAATGCGCCCGGTGGGTTTTGACTCTTTCGGCCTGCCGGCTGAAAATGCCGCTATCAAGCACAATATCCACCCCCGTATCTGGACCCTGAATAACGTAGAAAACATGCGCCGCCAGCTGAAGACAATAGGTGCTATGTTTGACTGGGACAGGGAGGTTATAACCTGCCTGCCCGAATATTACAAGTGGACACAATGGTTCTTTTTAAAGCTGTATGAAGCCGGGTTGGCTTACCGTGCCAAAGCCCCGGTAAACTGGTGCCCCAGCTGCCAGGCGGTATTGGCCAACGAACAGGTGGTAGACGGCACTTGCTGGAGGTGCGAAACCCCCACCACCCGGCGCGACCTTGAGCAGTGGTTTTTCCGCATCACCAACTATGCAGACGAACTCAAAGACCACGAAGGGTTGGACTGGCCGGAAAAAATAACCGCCATGCAGAGAAACTGGGTAGGCAAAAGCTACGGAGCGGAAGTGTCATTCGCCCTTGACTGCCCAACTGCTTTTGAAAAAGAGATAAAAGTCTTTACCACCCGCCCGGACACTATCTACGGGGTTACCTTTATGGTGCTGGCACCCGAACACCCGCTGGTTGAAAAGATAACCACCCCCGAAAACAAAGCGGCGGTGGATGCCTATATAAAGAAGTCCCGTACCTGCACCGAGATTGAACGCCTTTCCACCGAAAGGGAAAAAGACGGGGTATTTACCGGTACATATGTAACCAACAGGGTCAACGGGCAGAAAGTACCCGTCTGGATAGGTGATTACGTACTCCAGAGCTACGGTACCGGGGCGGTTATGGGCGTACCCGCCCATGACGAACGGGATTTCGTTTTTGCCCAAAAATACTATTTGCCGGTTATAACAGTCATCGCCCCATCCGCATATGACGGCAAACCCCTTGAGGCGGCCTATATAAACGAAGGAGTTATGTTAAACTCCGGCCCTTTTAACGGTACACCGAATACCGAAGGCAAGGAAAAGGTATGTGACTATCTGGCCGAACACGGCTGGGGCAAGAAAACCGTAAACTACAAACTGCGTGACTGGCTTATTTCCCGCCAGCGTTACTGGGGCGCCCCCATACCCATGGTCTACTGCGAAAAATGCGGCATTGTGCCCGTACCTGAAAAAGACCTGCCGGTACTCCTGCCAGAAGATGTTGGATTCCGCAGCGGAGGGGAATCCCCCTTAAAATACAACGAAGGCTTTGTAAATACCATCTGCCCGGTCTGCGGAGGAAAAGCCAAACGCGAAACAGATACCATGGATACTTTCATGTGTTCTTCGTGGTATTTCCTGCGTTACACCAGCCCCGGTTATGACAAAGGACCGTTTGACCCGGTAAAACTCAAATACTGGATGCCGGTAGACCTTTATACCGGCGGTGCCGAACATGCGGTTATGCACCTTTTCTATTCCCGTTTCTTCACCAAAGCCATGCGGGATATGGGCATAATAGACTTTGGCGAACCCTTTAAAAAGCTCTTTAACCAAGGCATTATTGTCAGCAACCACCAGAAAATGAGCAAATCCAAGGGCAACGTGGTTACCCCGGATAATCTGGTGGCGGAAGTAGGCACAGACGCCGTCAGGGCTTACCTGATGTTTGTGGGTCCGTGGGATCAGGGCGGCGAATGGAATGATTCCGGCCTTTCGGGCATGAGCCGCTGGCTGAACCGGGTCTGGAATTTGTTTACCGAGGAATATACTCCCCAAACCGCCTCGGCTGAAGCGGAACGCGAACTTAAGCGCACCCTGCACCAGACTATCAAGAAGATAACCATGGATATTGAACGGCTACGTTTCAATACCGTGGTAGCCGCCCTTATGGAGCTTTCAAACAGTCTGGCAAAGCTAAAGGAAACGGCGGCTATTTCGGCAGAAAACTGGCAAAACACACTTCAAACTTTTGCACTTATGCTTGCTCCGGTTGCCCCCCATATTGCCGAGGAACTCTGGGCTAATCTGGGCATGAAGTATTCAATCCACAACCAGAACTGGCCGACGTGGGACGAAGAACTGGCCAAGGACGAAGTTATAACTCTGATTATTCAGGTAAATGGCAAGCTCCGCGAAAGGCTGGAAATGCCGGCCGGAATTTCAGAGGCCGAAGCCAAGGAAACGGCTTTAAACAGCGAAAGGGTCAAACCCCACCTGCTGGGCAAAACCCCCGTAACTGTTATATACGTACCCGGCAAATTAGTAAATATTGTGGTGAAATAACATGAACATAGCATTTATCGGCGGGGGGAATATGGGTGAGGCCATCTTGGGCGCTCTTATCCAAAAAAACATCTGTCCGCCCCAAAATATCACTGTAAGTGAGATTAAAGCTGAACGCCGTACCTACCTTGAAACCAGCTATGGCATAAAAACCACCGCTTCAAACCCGGATGCGATAAAGAGTGCAGAGGTAGTTCTGCTGGCTATCAAACCCCAGAATCTGCCCGAACTGAGTGCCGAACTGAAGGGCAAACTGGCGGACAAACAGCTGGTTATATCCATTATTGCCGGGGCAACCTTAAGCAAACTCAGCGGCGGGCTTGCCCATAAAGCGGTGGTGCGGGTTATGCCCAACACCCCCGCCATGATAGGCATGGGCATGAGCGTCTGGACTGCCCTGCCGTCTGTCAGCCCCGCCCAGAAAGACCAAGCTAAAGCCATACTTTCAGCCATGGGCAAAGAAATATATACCGGCAAAGAAACCATGCTGGATGCAGCTACCGCTATCTCAGGTTCAGGCCCGGCCTATTTCTTTCTGTTCATGGAAGGGCTGGAAAAAGCGGCACTGGAAATGGGATTTACCCCTGAAGAAGCATCTATACTGGTATCCCAGACAGCTGCCGGTTCGGCTATTTATGCCGGAAAATCCGGCTTGGCGCTCACCCAGCTTCGCAAAAACGTAACCTCGCCCGGCGGTACTACCGCCGAAGCTATAAAGGCATTTGAAGAAGCCGGTCTGGAGGCAACTATAATCAAGGCTGCCAAGGCCGCCTTTAACCGCTCTGTAGAACTGGGCAAGGGTTAACCCCCCCGCTTAAATAAATATCTGCAGCCCCCAAAAACGATAGGAAAATACTACTATTGCGTTTGTCCATGCGGATATGCTTTAATCAAAGCGATGAATTGGTTAGATATAGTTTTACTGATATCACTGGGCATTCAAACCGTGAGCGGCTTTTTCACCGGCCTTATACGCAACTTTTTACATCTGGTGGGGCTGATAATAGGCATTATACTGGCCGGCCGCTTTTACCCTACGGTTGCCGAATGGCTCAGTTTTATTTCCAGCCCGGAGTGGGCAAATATAGTCGCTTTCCTGCTGATACTGATGACTATCTGGGTAGCTACCACCCTTATCGCCAAGCTGCTTGACACTATGATAAAGCCGACTTTCCTTAACTGGGTAAATCGGCTGGGGGGTGCAATATTCGGTTTGCTGGTTTCCGGCATTTTTACTGCCGCCCTGCTAGCCATCTGGGTCAAATTCTTTGACTCCGGTTCGGTTATCACCGATTCTGCCGTCGCCCAGATACTTCTTGACAAGTTTCCGCTGATTCTGTCGCTTTTACCTGATGAGTTCGGAGTAATCCAAGACTTTTTCAACTAAAGCCCATACAAAACCTGCACACTAAACCGCCGTAACCCAGATGGCTCTTAAGGCATTTATGATTTTATTTAAAACCCTATATCCAGATCGGCCTTAAATTTTTGTTACTTTTACTTGGGGCTTTCGCCCGGGTGCTGTTTCTGCCATTTTGCCAGTAATTCATCGTTAGATTCATTACAGCATTTCACACAGGAGTCTACCGGGCAGATTTCAACGCACTGCGGAGTATCAAAAGCACCCACGCACTCAGAGCATTTCTCAGGATCAATAATGTAAATAGTCTCGCCTTCCGAAATAGCCTTATTGGGGCATTCCGGTTCGCAAGCCCCACAACTGATACAGTCATCTGTTATCTTGAACGACATAAATTCCTTCTACCTCCAAAATCTGTCTTAAGCAAAACTTCTTCTGGCGATACACCCTCCTGTAAAATAATTAATTGATTATACCACACTAGACAGACGCTAACTTGTTTTTTAAAGCTACTGCCACATGTTCCGATATTAATCCGCTTGAGTCCCCGCCCAGTATCACTATTTCTTTGATAAGCGAAGCACTGAGGTACTGGTACTGAGGCTCGGAGAAGAGGCAACAAAGCTCAATCCCCTCATCCAGACGGCGGTTCATAACGTACATTTCCATTTCACGCTCAAAATCAGCCCCCACCCTGAGGCCGCGAATTATAAGCGAAGCACCCATTTTACGGGCAAAATTGACCATAAGCCCGCTGAAAGAACGCACCTCTACATTGGGAAGGTCTTTAATGGATTGTTTGATGAAATCTACCCTCTCGGCGGCCGTAAAAAGGCCCGGTTTGGCAGGATTATCAAAGACAGCAATAATCAGCCGGTCACAAAAGCCTGAAGCGCGTCTGGCAACGCTCAGATGGCCCAGGGTTACCGGGTCAAACCGGCCCGGGTAAATGGCTATCAAAACTGCTATCCTTTCTGTATATAGTGATAAGGCTATCCCCATGGCGATGCTCTTTTAGCATCTTTAACCGCCCGTAACATTCGGCAAGAGTGAGATGGGCGGAATGGGTAACTGCCATGACTGTGTTTTCACCGATAAGCCCGGAATTCCCCAGTTTCTCCAGTACCTCGCCAATCTGCTGGTTACGGTACGGCGGATCTGCCAGTATTACGTCATATTGCTTTTTCAAGAAGGCCATAGCCTTGGGTACATCCAAACAATACACGTGAGCCTGGCTTGCACAGCCAATGGTTTCCAAATTTTGTTTTATTATATCACAACAACAGCGCTCGTGCTCAACAAAATCTACATGCCCGGCCCCGCGGGAAAGGGCTTCCAAACCCAGAGAACCGCTGCCGGAATAAATATCCAGCACCTCGCTCCAGTCTTCGGCTATTGCCTCCAGCATGGACATCATGGCTCCCCTGACCAGTTCGGTAGCCGGACGGGTAGCTTTACGCTGGGGAACGATGATGTTTTTGCCCTTGGCATCTCCGGCAATAATTCTCATATCCTAAAAAATAGCGGAATATGGCTTTCAAATCAAGTCTAACCAGCTGCAAAATCTGTTTCGGATAGATATACGGAATAAAAAGCTGGTTTTTAAAACACTTGCCGCTCACCAATCTGTCAGGTGAAGACCTATGCCTGTTGTCCAAATATTTTTAAAGTTTTTAGGATGTATTCCCTTGTATTTTCAGTCTCGGCACAGGCAGTTTATAAAGTTTTCCCAGCCGAATTATGTTTTAAAAATTTTTTATTCCTGATTGACCCCTAGCACTAGTACTTTAGATATAAGTTGTTCGCAATTTTAACTTGCGTTTAAACAACTACTTGGTATATCATATTAACAAATTGTGTCTCCAGAGCCTTTAGTAAGGAGGTAGTGATGAGGTCTCAGTTTAGTAGGCGAGATTTCCTCAAGATCAGCGGAGGGACCGCGGGTCTCTTTGCCACAGCTGGTCTTTTCCGTGGACCCATTAAGGGTGTTGAGCCCAAAATGGTTGACACGCGCCCCCGGTGGGTAAAAGAAACCACCACCATTTGTCCCTTTGATGCCAGCGGTTGCGGATTTATCTGCTATACCGATTCGGCCGGCAACCTCACCAATATGGAAGGTGATCCAGACAATCCCGTAAATCGGGGGAGTGCCTGTTCCAAGGGTGCTTCACTGATTCAACTTCACAATAATAAACACCGTTTAGAAAAGGTGCTTTACCGTGCCGCCGGTGCGAATGATTGGGAAGAAAAGTCATGGGATTGGGCGTTTGGTGAAATTGCCAAAAAGGTAAAGGCCAGCCGTGACAGCGGTTTTGTAGCTAAAAATGCTGCCGGCAAGACCGTAAACCGCACCGAGGCTATTGCCTCGCTGGGCGGAGCTACTCTGGACAACGAAGAATGTTATCTTCTGTCCAAGATGCTTCGTGCCCTGGGCATTGTCTACCTGGATAGCCAGGCCAGACTGAGCACCGCTTCCAGCCTGGAAGCTTTGGCAGCTTCGTTCGGACGAAACGCCATGACCAACAGCTGGACCGATGTTTCAAACGCCAACGTCATTCTGGATATGGGTGGCAACCCGGCTGAAAACTACCCTGCCTGTTTCTCCCATCTGGGCGAAGCTATGGGCAAAGGTGCAGAGCTTATCAGCGTTGACTGCCGCCTGACCCGGACTGCCGCCAAGGCCGGCACATTCGTTGCCGCCCGCTCCGGTTCGGAGATTGCCTTTATCGGCGGGCTTATCAAATATGTCATTTCTGACATTGAAGCTCACCCCGCAAATTACAACCTGACCTATATTACCGAATACACCACTGCCAGCATGGTAGTAAACTCCAACTTCAAGGGTCCGGCTGATTTGGACGGCATGTTTGTAGGTTACAACACCGCCAGCCATTCATACGACCAATCAAACTGGAACTTTACCAAGGCCAGCAACGGCGAACCGGTAATAGACAAAACCCTTACCAACCCCAATTGTGTCTTCCAGCTTTTGAAGAAGCAATATGCCCGTTACACTCCGGAAATGGTGTCCGCAACCTGTGGCTGCTCTCAGGCTGACTTCGCAAAGGTCTGTGCCTTTTTTGCCGCAACCGGCAAAGCAGACAAGGCCGGCGCTATTGTCTACGCCATGAGCTCCACCCAGCACACCTCCGGCGCTCAGACAGTTCGGGCTTATGCCGTACTTCAGATGCTGCTGGCCAATATCGGCGTATCCGGCGGCGGTTTATTCGCCCTTGGAGGTGAATCTAACGTACAGGGTGCTGCCGACAACGGTGTCTCATGGAACAAACTGCCCGGTTATTTATCTGCCCCCAACGAAGACGATACCACTTTTGCCGCCTATGCTTCTAAAGCCGGCGACCAAAGTGCAGCCAGCCTTTTGAAGGCCTGGTACGGCTCTAATGCCTCCAGCTCAAACGGCTTCGGCTTCGGCTTCCTGCCCAAAACAGATAATAATACCAATTACTCTTACGTAAACGCTATCAAACAGATGGCTGCCGGCAAAATAAAGGGCGCTTTCGCCTGGGGTGCAAACCCGGTGGTTGAGAGTGCTGCTGCCGGTCAGGCTACTCAGGCTTTGGCCAAACTGGACTGGCTGGTAGTGACAGATATGTTTGAGTCTGAAACTGCTGCTTTCTGGAAGAAAGACGGGGTGACTTCGCAGACCGAAGTCTTCCTGCTGCCCACTGCCTGTTCTTACGAAAAAGAAGGCAGTGTAACCAATGCTGACCGCTGGATTCAATGGCGAAACAAGGCCGTCAGCGCTTCCGGTGAAGCCAAATCTGAGCTTGAGGTTATCAGCTCCCTGCTTAGCCGCCTTCAGACCCTTTATCAGGGCGAAAGCGGCCTCAATGCAGAAGCTATTACCAAACTCAGCTGGACTTACAGCACCAACCCCTCTGCGGCTGATGTAGCCAAAGAGATGAACGGATACAAGATATCTTCCCTGCAGCAGCTTGAAAGTCCTGAAGACCTAAGGGCTGACGGAACAGTTGCCTGCGGCAATAGCCTTTATATCGGCAGCTTTACAAATGCCGGAAACCAAATGGCACGGCGTGAACAGACCGGTGCTTTCCATGCCGGTTGGGCTTGGAGCTGGCCGATGAATACCCGCATAATGAACAACCGCGCTTCAGTTGACCTCAGCGGCAAGCCCTTCAATGCGGCCAAACCCGTTATCAGCTGGAACGGCATTAGCTGGACCGGTGACAATGTTGACGGTAAAAACGCTCCGTTTAATCAGAGCGGCGGACTGCCCTTTAAAGGTACCAATGGCAATACCGCACAGCTCTTTGCCGCCATGGCTGACGGCCCCATGCCTGAACATTACGAACCTTGGGAAAGCCCGGTGGACAATGCTCTGTCCGGCACCCAGAATAATCCGACCGCTATGGTCTTCGAGGGCGATACCCAGGGCAGTGCCGGTGAATATCCGGTTATCTGTACCACTATACGCACCGTTGAGCATAGCTTGGGCGGCCAGTTAACCCGCAATATGCCTTTCCTGGTAGAACTTGCCCCGGCTGCTTATGTGGAAATCTCCGAACAGCTGGCCAGCGAAAAGGGTATCAAGGCCGGTGATATTGTAAAACTCACTTCGGCCAGAGGCAGCGTATCAGTGGCTGCAGCCGTTACCAAACGGCTTAAACCCTTCAGCATTGGCGGCAAAACTGTTCACCAGGTAGCCATACCCAATCACTGGGGCTTTATGGGAATTGCACAGGGTGACAGTGCCAACGTACTTGCCCCGAACACCGCAGACTCAAATTCCTCCACTCCTGAGTTCAAGGCGTTCTTGGTCAAGGTTGAAAAAGCAGCCGACGGTACCGTACCCACCATCACCGGACGCTATAAGGTACTTGAGGACTAAGTCATGAAGTATCTAAATGCTAAATTAAACGGCGAACTTGCATATACGGAAGGGAATTCTCCTTCCAGGAAGGGAGGGCTTTAGAGCATGTTCAGTGCCATCAAGGGCTGGGTAAACAAGCTCGAACAGACCGGCAACCCCAATGTGCCTTTATTCGGCAAATGGGGACTACTCCAGATTATCCTTGGTCTGGGTGCCTTAACCGTAGCCGCCCTGAAACTGGCTTACGGTCTGGGTCCCATTACCAACCTTTCAGATAACTGGCCCTGGGGTCTTTGGGTTGCCTTTGACGTAGGCGCATATATCGCCTCGGCTGCTGGTGGTTTCACCATGGCCGCAATCGTATACATATTCGGTTATGAGAAATTCCGTCCCCTGGTAAGGCCGGCCATTCTCATTGGTGCATTGTGCTACACCATCGGCGCTATCGGTATCATGATTGACCTCGCCCGCTCTATACGGATTGTTCATCCTATCTGGATGTGGAATCACGAGTCCATCATGTTCGAAGTAGGCTGGTGCGTTATGATGTACCTGACCGTACTCTATCTTGAGTTCTCTAACAATATTTTTGAACGTATTGGCTGGAAGAAGCTGGGTAACCTGCAGCATGCCTTTATCATCCCGCTGGTTATCTTCGGCATTATGCTCTCCTTCCTCCACCAGTCTTCACTGGGTGCCCTTTTCCTGATTAACCCGGCTCAGCAACCCCTCTGGCACGGCCCGTTGATGGGTCACCTGTTCCTGGTGTCTGCCATGGCTCTGGGTTTATCAGTGCTCACTTACTTCTCCGTTATCCTGTCCCGCTCATGGAGGATGACCTTGCGTATGGATATTCTTTCCAAACTGGGGCTGATTATAGCCTGGATAATGCTGGTTTATCTGGCAGCCCGCGGCGTTGATTACGCTATTACCGGAAACCTGGCCACCGGCCTTAATGGTGACTGGTATACCGTACTCTGGGTAGCTGAAGTAGGTATAGGCATGTTACTGCCCATGATACTGCTCTTTATAAAGAAGATTCGCAGTTCACGCAGCGGCCTTCTCTGGTCAACCGGTTTGATGATTATGGGTGTGGTTCTTAACCGTATCAATACCCTGGTTATCTCTCAGGCTCCCAACCGCGAAGGCAGCTATTTCCCGCACATACTGGAATTCGTCTTTACCTTCGGCCTGATTGCCGGGGCTATGTACGTATTCCGCCTGTGTGCCAAGTACCTGCCGCTGTATACTGACCACATGAAGGGGCTTACCCCTGAACAGGTCAAGAAAGCACCTGCGGTTATACCGGCAGACTAAATGAATACAAATCGGCTGGAGCGTATCAATTCGGAAATTGAAAGATACAGGGCCGCTCAGCCGGAACTGGAAACCATACTTGCCCTGTACCAGAAGGTCTTTGACATTCAGGAGTCGGCTTCCTCGCAAGAGGAGCCGGCTCCCCTTATTTCAGATGAAGATGCCATAGCCAAGCTGGCTGCCGGTGAATATATACTGAAAGATATCCCCTTTGAACCTTCCGCCGAACTTTTCCACCAGACAGGGCTCAAACTGGGGCGTGCTTTTACCCAGACCGCCGGAGAGAAATTCCCCACCCCTGCCCTGCTAAAACTGATAGAGAGCCACCCCGGCGGATTATCCGGTTTCATCACCGCCATGCTTTCAGACAATCTGGACTATCTAGCCAAGTTCACCCAAAATACCAGCTTCAATCCGGAAACACTGCTCTTCTTTGTGACCAATCTGGTGTCTCCCTTTTTAACAGCTCAGGCCAAATACTATCAGCCGCAAGTAGACTTGCTTGGCTGGGATAAAAATACTTGCCCCTTCTGCGGCTCCAGCCCCCGCTATTCCTGTCTGGCTAAGGACAATGGTGCCCGCCGCCTGTTCTGCTCACTCTGCCACACCCAGTGGAATTACCGGCGGATAAAATGTGCCTACTGCTCCAATGCTAATGCCGAAAAACTCCGCCACTTCTATTCTGCTATATTCCCCTACCAGCGGGTAGATGTCTGTGAGAAGTGCAAAACCTACATTAAGACCACTGACGAACGACGGCTGGGGCGCGAGTGTCTGCCGGAAGTAGAAGACGCTGTTTCCATCCATCTGGACAGCATTGCCCAGAACGAAGGCTACCAGCCAGGCTAGAACCCCTTTTTAAGACCTTTTCCACACACCCCCATACCAAATGTCTAAATACACCAAAAGAGCATAGCTATGCTCTTTTAATTGGTCAGAATTTAAGGGAAAGTATACCCGCAGGCAGGATAAACGCTTAGCTTACAAATCAAGGGCAAAAAGAAAGGGGGCTTTACGCCCCCCTGTTGTTTACTTATCGCCTTCGTCTACAGGACACGCCGGGTGAGGCACTTCTACCGGCTTTATCTCCTTGGGAGGCTTAAGCAGTGAAGCCGCTATCGATATAGCCAGTATAACAGCCACCACACCTAAAGAAGCCGTTACCGGCATATGGAAAAAATCACTTATCAGCATTTTAATACCCAGGAAAGCCAGAATGGCTGCCAAACCGTAATGCAGATAGTGCAGCTTCTGGATAACCCCTGAAAGTGCCATATACATAGCCCTCAGGCCCATGACCGCAAAGATATTGGAAGTGAAGATTATAAACGGGTCTAAAGTTATAGCCATAACCGCCGGTATGGAATCTACCGCAAAAACCAGATCCATGGCCTCAATAGAAACCAGCACCAGAATAAGGGGGGTAGCCAATTTCCGGCCATTTTCCTTTATAAAAAAATGGTCACCATGCAGTTTGTTAGTCATAGGCAAAATACGGCAGACAAAATTTACCAGAGGATTTTTGTCAGGGTGTATTTCTTTATTTTGATCTTTAACCATCTTGATACCGGTATAAATAAGGAAAACTCCGAATATGTACAACACCCAGCTCAGGTTTTCTATAAGGGTGATGCCGGCCGCAATAAAGACAGCCCGCATAATAATAGCCCCCAGAATACCCCAGAACAGAACTTTGTGCTGATACTCCCGCTTAATACAGAAGTAAGAAAATATCATAATGAATACAAACAGATTATCTACCGAAAGGGATAACTCAATAATATAACCGCTTAAATAATTAAGACCGGTTTCGCTACCCAAACTGGAATACACAAGCCCGCCAAATATAAGGGCTAATGCAATCCAGACACCGCTCCAGACAAGGGCTTCTTTGGTCTTTACTTCATGGGCACGACGGTGGAAAACACCCAAATCCAGTGCCATCATACAAAGTACCATTACGGCAAAAATTACCCATAACACAGTCAGTGACAAGGCCATACTCCTTTAAACCGATTACCTTTTATCTCAAAAGAATACAACAAATGGAAAACCTGCGGCCAAATACCTGTTTAATCAGGCTAATATAACACCCAACATTCTGCCCGTCAAATAGCCTCTAATAGCTGAGGGGAGTGCTTTCGGCACTCCCCTTTTTAGTTCTAGTAAGTTTCGTTTTTCTCTGAAACAGCTGGTTTTGAACGCCTAAAGAAGGGCGGTTTCCCCACTTTATTCCCCGAACGTGCCGGGCGGTCTGCAAAAGAAGCTTTCCCGTTAAACCGGGCAGGACGCCTGCCTGAAGGCTGTTCGCTATTTTCAAAATCAGCCTGAGTATGCTCACGGGGAGTAAACCCTATTTCCTTCCTAAAAGAAGGCCGTGACGCCTCGGTAGTTTGAAAACTGTTTTCTTTTCTAAAAGCAGGACGGTCATTATACCGGGCTGCAGGTCTGGCCGCTGGGGCAGAGGTACCCTCAAAAGAAGAGTGGCTCTGCATACGGGGGGCAAAGTTCCCCTCCCTGTGGAAACGGGGAGCAGAATTTGCCGGACGGCTGGGCCGGAAACCGGGATTAAAAGGCCTTGCGGGGCTTACCGGCATTTCAGACGGAGTATCCGTTTGTGAAGTTTCATTTACAGCCATTTCAGGGCGATTATAACCGCCATGGGAATAACCCCGGCGGGGTGCAAAATCCCTGCGCTGTGACTGGTTCTGTCCATCATTGCGGGTCGTAGCATAATCAAACCCGTCAACCCGCAGACGCTGAATGGGGCTGCTTAAAAGCCTCTGGATATCTCTTACCATATCCCCGTCACGTCCGGTTACCAGACTGAAAGCCTGTCCTGTGCGGTCAAAGCGTCCTGTCCGGCCAATACGGTGAGTATAGTCTTCCGGGGAATCCGGCATATCGTAATTTATTACATGGGATATATGGTCAATATCCAAACCTCTGGCGGCAATATCGGTAGCTACCAGAATTTTGAAATTCCCGCGGCGGAACCCTTCCATAACGGCATGACGGCGGTTTTGGGAAAGATTGCCCTGAAGGGAGGCTGTAGTAAACCCGGCCTTGGATATTTCATCAGCCAGATTTTCCGCTCCATATTTGGTGCGGGCAAATATCAGAACTGACTTGGTTTCTACCGTTTTCAATATTTCAAGCAGTAACGGGGTTTTCTGGTGACTTTTCACCGGATAAACACTATGGCTGACACTGCTTACCGGAGACTGGGTACCAACCTGTACAGTTACCGGATTGGTCTGAGTTTCCAGAGTAAGCTTGCGGACTTCCGGCGGCATGGTTGCCGAAAACAAAAGGGTTTGATGCGGCTGAACCAGACACTTCAAAATGCTCTGGATATCCGGCTGGAAACCCATGTCAAACATGCGGTCAGCTTCGTCTATTATCAGGGTTTCCACCCCGCAGACATCAATAGTTCCCCGCCATATGTGATCCAGAAGCCTGCCGGGGCAAGCCACTACTACGTCTACACCGCTCCGTAAGCGGCGAATTTGCTGGTCCATATTCACTCCGCCGTAAATGGAGCACTCCCGTATACGGGCGCGCTGGCCAAGTGAACGAAAACTATCAGAAATCTGGCAAGCCAGTTCCCTGGTGGGTGCAATTACCAGAGTACGCACCCGTCCCCTGGGGGTAGAAAGCATTTTTTGAATAATGGGCAAGGCATAAGCAGCGGTTTTACCGGTGCCGGTCTGAGCCAGACCGATAACATCATGTCCAGCCATAATGGGGGGAATAGCCTGTGCCTGAATGGGGGTGGGCTCTTTATAGCCGCAGGCTCTGACTCCAGCCATAACAGCCGGATCAAAATTGAAAGATTCGAAAGACATACAACTCCTATTGAGTGCTTTGCACTCATATTTTTTCTTCTGCCAGCAGTCAGACAACCGCTATTCTTTAACTGTTGTCCAGATAGGAAATCTTATGTCCCATCATTATCCTGCCCTGTTTTAAAGGTAGAATGCAGAAGATAGGAATGCAAGTAATTACCTGGGGGTAGATAAGCCGGTCCTTTTGAAAGGACGGTTTGAAAGCTACCCAGCCCTGGGATTTTTCCCTGCCCGGGCTAGGCCTATGTGAAACTGGGGCCAAACCCGAATTACAATATTTTCTTATCTGTGTTGCCCTGCTTGTGCAGTCCATTAAGAATATAACATCTCGGTTTTTATGTCAAATCTACCCGCAAAACCATCTGCGGCAGGTTCTAATTTCCTCTGCCGAATGCCAAGAAGGGCAGGCGTTCATAATAACCACCTGCCCTTCTTTATTAGTTGCTAAATAACGGTTAAATGCCTGATTTATGATTACGGCGCCGGATAAGCTGCCAGGTTACACCCAGCACCAGCAGAGCCAGCAGGCCGAATATCAGCCCGGAACTGCGGGCGGCACTGGCCACGGATTCTTCGGTAAAGGTATTAACAAACCAAATACCGCCACCAGCCATCAAAACGAATATAGCTATCAGGAGGTAATCTACCCAGGCAAGCTTTATACTCCGTTCTTTAGCGGTATTCCATAACCAGGTACCCAATATACCTAAAAGCAGACCAAACAAAAAGACAATTCCTGTCATATCTCTAACTCCTTTTTTAAAAATACCTAAATATGCAGACCCTTTTATTTATCTCCAGGGCGCCCATTCACCAGTAGCATGTCCTTCGGGATATCTGTTATAGAAGAAATCGTCCAGCTTAACCAAGAACGGGGCAAAAGCCGGGTTCTGGCCTACCATGCGTCCTACCTCGTGGATTAGAGTGTCCGGTTTGGACCACGGGCATACACCCTGGCATTTGGAACAGCCATAAGCCAGTCTCTGAGCCAGACACTTTTTACCATCCTGGAACCAACGGATAGATTTAACTACGGTATCAACTTCACTGGGTTCATCGTCCATAGAAATAGCACTAGCGGGACAGTTATCGGCGCACTTCTTGCAAACCTTGCAGAATTCCTGAAGACCAAAATCTATGGGCTTATCCGGAACCAGCGGCAGGTTGGTAAAGACTTCCATGATTCTCATCTGGGCGCCCCAAGGCGAAATTACCAAACCGCTTCGTCCCAGTTCGCCAAGACCGGCTTTGACGGCAAAAGGAGTATCCATAATATCAGTATCGCTGAAGATATTGGCCTTGGCATCATGACCAAGTGAGCGGATAATGGACTCCAGATAATGGGGGGCGAAATCTGATTGAGAACAGGCTATCTTGGCACTGGCTTCAACCAGAGGCCCGGTAAGTGCATTCAGGGTATCCGTATCACATTTATCTGCCATCACAATGCAGTATTTGTAGGGATAAGGCCAAGGAATTTCACGGCCGTTATCCACATAGTTGGCGTGACCGGTAGTATAAGTACCTCGGGTTCTGCCTACACTATAGAAGAAAGGCTTCATATCTTCGGTTACTTCGCAGATACCTACCTGCTCACAGCCAAACCAGCGGCAAATCTTCTTTATTCTGGCAGTCATTTCTTCGGGAGAAAGCTCAACCTTGGTGGCGGCTATGGGTGCCTGTTGATACCTGCCCGGTTCAAGGGTAATATGCCACCTGTCCATGGCAATCTGGAAAGCATTACTCCAGGTATAATCAGCCGCTTCCAAAGGAGAAATCTCGGCTGCATGTTTCTTTTTTTCCTGAACAGCTGCTAAAAGTATCGGTCCCCAGTCTCCGGGTTCGCCCGACCAGTCACCGGTAGAACCGCGCCTGACTATCTGGGAAAAACCATGTTCGCGGGCATCAAGCCTCTGAGTAGGAGCAACCACTCTGGTAGTTCCTATATAACCAGCTTTGTTTTCAATCCTTTTGTAAAAACTCTCCGGTAAATCACGCTTAATAGAAGCATTACCCATTTCATCCATAGCTTTTCCGCCCGGATTAACCAGCTCCTCAGCGGATACAGTTGAAGCTGTTGCCATGAGGGTGGCAACGGTTGCAGCCGATGCAAGTCCTGCACCTTTAACAAAATCACGACGGTTTATTTTTTCATCCATGTCTTAACCCTTTTTGGTTACCTTTCCATATGAGATTTAGCTTCACCGATAGACTCCAAGGCAAATTGCGCGCATCGCCTTTATCCTGCAGTGGGCATTAACCGTATGGTATTACATCACGTAGCTAACACTCAATAACTAGTGGATACTAATCAGTAATACCCCGTATCAGTTCTGTTACACCTCACCTAAACGTTCGGAGCTGAATTGTATTACCACTATAATAGATATAAAATAAAACTATGGTACATCAGAATTTACTGTCAGAAACCAGTATGATTACCAGAACCCAATCTGCTGAACTTGAAAAAGCCATTAGCGGCATCCTTCCTTCGGAGACTGCGAAGCTGATTGATCTGGTTGACCAGATGTTTGACGACTATATCCGGGGGGCAATCCATCATAATGAGATCAGAAGGCTCATCGGTATAATCCAAAACAAAGCTGGAAAAGCTCAAACTATGCCCCGCAGTTGTGCCCCCATAGCCATCTTCAACCCCATCTCCTTTATACCTCCGGGCATTACCCTGCTGGAAGCATATCTGAAACTGAATGGATTTGTACCGGTGGTGCTGGGGCTTGATGAACAGACTATAAAAAAAATGGCAGGCCAGATTCACCCCACAGTTGTTGTCAGCCTGACATTGTTTCACCATATTGATAAACTGGCCAAACTGAAGCCCTGTTTCGAAGCCGCCGGCCTGAATGTTCTGGCAGGTGGAGTACCTTTTATGTATCAAAACCAGAATAAAGACAAACTTTCTTTTTGTTCTTTCCCTGACTCATTCAAGCAGATTGTCTGCAAACTTAGTGAGGACTTGTTAAATGAAAACCGAAAATAACAAAGTCGGGGTTGTTACCTGCGTAAGCATGAGCAACTTTGTTAAAAACTGGGCTCTGCACCGGAATCTGGATGCCCGAATTTACCCCATAACCAACTCCTGCTTCTACAGCGTTAAAATAGAGATGTTATCCTATTATATTGAGCGGGCAATTCTGGAAAACGGCTACTGTATTTTGAACTACGGCATGTGCAACGAATCTATTACTCAGCTGAAAAACCATTATGCCGGCAGATTATCAGTGGTAGAGCTGGATAATTGTTACGAGGCAGCCATAGGCACCGCCATCTACCATGAGCGCATAGAACAGGGGCATATTTTCCGTAATCCCACCACCATGTCCTGCTGGCACAATATGCCCACGCTGGAGGTTATGCAACCGGTTGAAGCAGGCATCTACCCTGCCCCGATAACATTTATACTGGAAAACGGCGAGGAAGAAAAAGCCGCCAGTTATGTAAACAACCTTAAAAACACCACTATCCTTGACTACTCGGTTGAGATACTGCACCCGCAGCCCCACTTTTTAGAAGATAAACTTGACCAAGCCTATGCCCAAATACAGCTTGCCAGTGACGAGGAAGACGAAACCTCTCATCAGCTGATTTTCCCATTCTCTTTCCACAATTCAGATGAGTATCTGTATATTCTGGACAAACATGACAATGTAATATTCAGCCCTTATGTTGCCCCGGCAACCCCCAACCAGATATGCGAAAAGCTGTTACAACTTATCTTAAGCCGCCAGCCTGACAGCAGTTTTCAGGTAAAAGGCCTTGATTCCCTGCTTAAACAGCGGGGATTGTATCTGGATAAGTGCAAACGTTTTGCTAACCGTTCGTCTTTGACTACCGAATATGAAATTATCCAAAACGGTGAATCCACCTGGATAAAAGAGATACTCTGGGTATCTTACGATGATAATTGCTCTATATCCAACATCTGCGGACGGATGGAAGATATCACCAAGGTAAAAACATCCGAAAAATCTATAGCGGAGAGCTATACTAAAGAGTGCCTGCTGAGGCAGGCCCTGCAGGATGAAACCAAGAAAAGGCAGGCTCATCTTAAAGCTCTGGTACATGAAATCAGAACCCCCCTGACCCCCCTTCTGGCCGCCAGTGATGCCTTGGTGAACGTATCTGAAAAAGGCACTGAACTCTATAATCTGGCCAGCAGTATCCGCGAAGGGGCAGAGACCTTAAACAGCCGTATCCATGATTTGATTGAACTTGAACGCGGTAAAATAGGCATGCTGAAACTGAAAATGGCCGGCTATTCCATTGAGGATATCATGGAGGAGTTGCAGCTACGATATATGCCTATCTTCCTGAAACAGCATAAGAGCCTTGTCTTTTGTGATGAAACAGCCAACTCCGAGATATACTGTGATAAAGAACGTTTGCTGCAAATACTTACCAATTTGATAGACAACGCCCTGAAGTATACCAAACCGGAGGATAGCGTATCAGTTGCCACCCGGCTAGACAATGAATCTCTTCGCTTTACTGTAAGCGACAGCGGCGCAGGCGTACCTGCTTGTCTGATTCCTGACCTTTTTACAGAATATGGCAAACTTAGCGGCGGTCATAACCTCAGCGGTCTGGGGTTGGGCTTGCCTATTGCCAAGCTTTACGTTGAAGCACACGGCGGTAATATTATTTATAGCCCCAGAGAACCGAAAGGCAGTGAATTCTCCTTCACTATACCGGTTAAAACCGTATCCCGGAACGAACGCGATAATATCAGGATAGCTAATGAATATTTTAATAGTTGAGGACAACGATGCTGCCGCTTCAACCATCAGCTCTATCTTGAAATTGTCTTATCATGACGCCAAAATTACCATTTGCCGTACCGGCTATGAGGCACTGGAAAGTATAAACTCTGACAAAGCAGATTTGGTTATGCTTGATTTGGGTCTGCCGGATATGAACGGCCTGAAGGTTCTGGATGAAATACGCCCGATTACCGGTGCCCCTATTATTGTAGTAACCGCCTGCGAAGAAGAAGAAAATGTGTTAAAAGCCTTGGAACAAGGGGCTGATGAATATATTATCAAACCATTCCGCCACCTTGAATTTCTGGCAAGGGTTAAAAAAGCCCTATCCAAAAATATCAGCCCAAATACGGCCATAATCAAATTCGGTGACCTTACCATTGACTGTGCCAAACACGAACTTACGTTCCGAAATGACAGGGTTTTACTGACCAGAGTGGAAACCATGATTATGAGCCTTCTGCTGCAAAGAGGCGGCCAAATAGTGGACTACCGGGATATATCAGATACCCTGTGGGGACACGCCTACCCCGGTTCAGATGAAAGTATACGGGTTTATGTATCCAGGTTGCGTATTAAAATGGAAAAAAACCTGAAGACCGGCGGTATCATTAAAAACGAAGCCGGTATAGGATACCGGTTGTCTTTTGCTGAATAGCCCCCGAAGAGCTTGACTGACACCCATATTCATCCTGCGATCTGCCATTTCGGATTCATTAAATTAGATACTTGCCCTGCTTTTTGGTGGTTTTATAGCTAAACTCTTGGCTTGTGGTAACACTTATTTTAGCTTTGCAAACTTATTTTTAAAGATTAATTTACTAGGTATTAGTGCCAAATTAGTGCCAATAATTGAACACTCATATTCCACAATCACATTGTGAATATTGGAATTGTCTACATAGGGTTGCAATGATCTTCTAAAACAAGCACACCTAAAGCACTATTTCACTAATTCTCGTTTAAGTTTCTCCCAATTCCTAGCAGTCGGCCAAAAATACAGAAGTATCAGGGGACCGAATACCAAAGGACCTACTGTTAAGATGAATGTATCACGGCTTGCTGCTTGCATAAATCCTAGCATTATTAAAGTTATAACCAAAGCTAACCTAAACAGGAATGCGGTATATATAGATTTATCATTGGCATTATCAAGGTTCATTTTAACTAGAATTTTAGGTGTTCTTTCGGCTGTAATAAGAAATATAAAAACAAATATATTTGTTACTAAAATAAAAGTTGACTGGATGTTTTCATCAAGTTTCAGGATGGGAAAACCTCCAGTTTGGTTAAGCATAAAAAGTACGCTAAAAACTACCGGGATACAAGCTAGCGCTAACCAATAAAATATCTTGGTGTAAAAATGTAAAGTCTTTGTTTTCATATTTTAACCTGCATCTACAACATTATAATATCTAATATTTTTACCGCCATATAAAGAAGTATCCCAAAAGCTAAGACGTACAGCAAGGGTTTTTCTCCATACAAAACCTGCGTATTCTTTAGATTTTTCAGCCTATATACGACAAATAGGATACCCAAACAACCGAAAATAATTCCCCCAATTGGGCTCATAATATACTCCCCTCTAAGGACCTATAAGACCCGGAATATAAAAATACTCTATGTGAAATAGCCTCTTAACGCCCTCGGATATTAATAGTCCTCCAATCGTCCAAAACCCTAAACCTACTTCAGGAGCAGCAAGTGCTCCTCCAGGTATAAAAACTGCCAGAAAGACTATAGCACCAGTTACTGCCATCATGGCTCCTGCAGCTAATATTGTTGTTCCCACAATAGCATCTACAGCATTCATTCTTGGTGGGGCTGTGTTATCACCATCTGTTTCAAAAAATGAGCCACTATTCGAATCTGAATCATCACTATCATCCGATGACCCATTGCCGCTCGATCCTCCGGGATCTTCAGGTCCCGGGAAAGGGATGCCGTTTTGTGGTGGATTGCCCGGTATTACCATCCTATGGCCGCTCGGATCAATATATTTTAGCGGATTATTTAATACATAGCTATACCTATTAAGACACTGGGGGTTATGAATATTCTGTACCAGTGTATCCGGGCTTATAAATCTACCGATCGTAGGATCATAATAGCGGGCATTGTAGTAGTATAGCCCAGTATCATCCAGCTTCTGACCGGTAAACTTCTCGTCTGTGGGTACGGAACCACTTCTGGTAGCACCGTACGGATAATACTTGGTTGAACCGAGTGAAGTACCGGTGCTGCTAGTGACCAAATTAGTGCCATTTATAAAAACAGCCCCCATGAAATTAATGTCATGAGGGTTGTTTTACGTTTAAAAGATGGTGGGCAGTAGTGGATTTGAACCACTGACCCCCTGCGTGTGAAGCAGGTGCTCTAACCACTGAGCTAACCGCCCAAAGAACTCAGGCCGATTATATCTTATAGACAGGCTAAATTCAACGCATCTATAGCTGACGGTCCAGCCCCATTTTGCCGAAGGAAATATAATACAGCAATTTATCAGCAGTATTGCCGCTAAGGTTGCCGATACGTATCATGCGCAGATACAGGTTTATAAAACCTGATTTTTCGGCTCCGTAATCCGCTTCAAACTTGCCCTGCATTTTTGCAGAAGGTTTGGCGGCAGTGTCTGCCCAGTGCTGGGCAAAGAGGACTGCGCCCAGCTCGTCCGGCGGGCAGTTACCAAAATCACCATCCAGCAAGGCTTTCACTTCTGACTGGGAAATACCGCTTTCAAGAGCCATTTTGGTATGGGCATAAGTGCAAAAACGGCATTCGTTAACCCCTGTAACAGCCAGCATCAGCCGTTCCCGAAAGGCAGGGCCGGGAAATCCACTTAAACGGGATTCCTTTAACTTACGGCGGTTTCTCAGGATAAAACCAATATCGGAGAAAAACTGGATGGGGTTTGAATATGTACGCTTGGGGAATTTCTTCATTGTATCTAATTTTAACCTAACAGCCGTTTTTTCACAAATAACGCCACTCGTTACCGGCGGGCTATCTTTGCCGTATGCACCCGTAGTGCTTATAAAGCTTTAGTTCGGCGTGATTAAGCCTTTTTCATAGCGGCAATACGCCTAAGGGCTGTTTGTATATCTGCCTCGCTCAGGTCATGGTGGCAAACAGCCCTGACCCGGCCGTGACTACCCATGGTAAAGAGTAACCCGGCCTGTTTGGCCTGCTCTAAAAATTCGTCAGCGCCAAGACCAAACGGCGGGTTGAAAATGACAATATTGGTTTGGACAATTTGTTTATCCAGCGTATGGTTATCTATATCAAACAGACCTTCCGCCAGAGTTTTAGCCATAGCGTGATCCAGAGCCAAGCGCTCTATCATAGTTTCCAGCGCCACAATACCACAGGCTGCCAATACCCCTGTCTGACGCATGCCTCCGCCCAGCATCTTGCGGAATTTTCTGGCCCGGTTTATGGTTTCTTGGTCAGAACACAAAAGTGATCCTGCCGGTGCCGACAGCCCTTTTGAAAGGCAAAAACTGACTGTATCCATCCCCTGACAGAGTTCCTTGGCTGAAACACCCAGAGCCACACAGGCATTGAACAAACGGGCACCGTCCAGATGGACCTTAATACCCCGCATTCTGGCCAGATTTGCCACCCCGGCGGTGTAGGACGGGCTTAGCACCGCACCCCCGCAACGGTTGTGGGTATTTTCCAGACAGATAAGCCGGGTAGGCGGAAAATGAAGATTTGAGCCGCGTATAGCATCTTTTATATCTGCCAGATAGATAGTGCCGTCAGGTTGGTTTGGCACAGCCCGCATAACCACACCTCCCACTGCTGATGCCCCGCCTACTTCGTACCAGAGTATATGGGCTTCACTCCCCAGTATTATTTCATCACCCGAGCGGGTCTGGGACAGGACTGAAAGCAGATTACTCATGGTGCCGCTGGGGGTAAACAAAGCGGCCTCTTTACCCGTTTTCCCGGCTGCCATTTTCTCCAGACGATTTACAGTGGGATCTTCCCCAAACACGTCATCTCCCAGAGGGGCATCGCACATGGCTTTTTTCATTTCGGGGGTGGGACGGGTAACAGTATCACTCCGAAGGTCTATAATTTTCATCTTAACCTCCCCTGCTTGTTAATACTATTATAATCCATCCGACAGGCGTAAACTGGTATTTTTTAAGGAATTAGGGTATGCTGAATGCTTCACATGAAAGCTAAAACGTATCTCCTGTTGCTTCTTGGGGTGTTTGGCATTGCTGCGGCTTCGGTCTTTACCCGTCTGGCAGATGCACCGCCTGTTATAATCGCCAGTTTGCGTATGCTTGCGGCTACCCTTTTACTTTTACCGTTTGCCGCGAGGCCTGTATATCTGGCTATAAAACGTCTTTCACGGCGAAACCTATTGCTTATCATTCTAGCCGGGTTTCTGGTGGGCATGGACCAGTTTTTCTGGGTGAGTTCGCTTGAATACACCTCTATTGCCAGCTCGGTTATTTTGGTAACCTCACACCCGGTACTAGTAGCCATTATGTCTTATATAATGTGGCGGGAACAGCTTAACCCGAAAGCCATCCTTGGGGTGCTGGCGGCTTTCGGAGGCATGGTACTGATAAATCTGGCCACCACGCAGGTGGGTGAACAGGCATTTTTAGGCAATATACTGGCTATGGCGGCCACCATTCCCACCACCGGTTACCTGATTATTGGCCGCCAGATGCGTAACAGTATAGATTTCCTGCCCTATATCACTCTGCTTTACGGGAGTGCCGCTTTCTTTTTGCTGGCGGGCGCATTTATCAGCGGTGATAGCTTCGGGGGATATCCCGGCACTACTTACCTGATGATTTTCCTGCTGGCAGTAGTTTCCCAGCTGGTAGGCCATTCTTCCCTTAACATGGCTTTGCGGCTGGTACCTGCTCTGGTAGTTTCGGTAGCCATACTGGGTGAACCGGTAGGTGCCATTATTCTGGGATATCTGTTTCTGGGCGAAGGCCTTACCTTTAACGAATTTCTGGGCGGTATGCTGGTATTAGCCGGCATACTTATTGTTATGTTAAACCAGCCCCGCACTAAAAAAATGGAGGCTGAGATACCGCGTTGAGTCCCCGCAATGTTTATTCCCGACCTGAGGTTATTGGCAAAAAAAGCATAGTTCTGGAGGGTAAAGAGATTCACTATACCCTTAGAAAGAGCCGCTTTTCAGACCTTATCCGCTTGGCGATACGCTCTGCCACCGGTTTGGTAGTTACCGTCCCCCACCAATACAATATGAACGGTCTGGACGATATCCTGCTACAACGTTCAGCCTGGATTTTGAAACACCAGAACAAAATGAATGCCAACCGCTTTGTGCTGGAGGACGGGCTGCATGACGGACAGCAAGTTCCCTATCTGGGCAAGCTCTATACCCTGCGGATAAAAGAGGGCGGAGAGCGAGGCCATGTGAGTCTGGCCGAAAATACAATCCATCTACTTACCGGCGGCAAAACTCCGGTTGAAGTAATGGAAAAGTGGTATCGCCACCGGGCTGCCGGGATTGTCAAAACCTGCCTTGAGAAAAATGCCGCCAAAATGGGGCTAAGCTTTGGCAGGCTCTGCATACGCGCCCAAAAAACCCGCTGGGGAAGCTGTACCTCTATGGGTGACCTAAACTTCAACTGGAAACTGGCAACCATACCACCGGAAGTAATGGATTACGTGGTAATCCATGAACTTTCCCACCGGGTGGAAATGAACCATACCGACAGGTTCTGGGTAATAGTTGAAAAGTACTGCCCGAACTGGAAAGCCCTGCGTAAACAGCTGAAAACCTACGAATAAAACCCTATTGCCATATACCCGGCGGCTTCCTACTCAGCCAGAAAATCTCCATACATATCTCCGGAATGTAAAATAATGAATTTGTTAATATCCATAGTTTCTTCCCCAATACATATTATTCCGGTATATCAAGATTCATCCGCTTTGCTTATAGAATAGGTTGACATATTTTCTATTTACCTTCAGAATAGCTTTAATATTATGCGAGGGAGGGAACTTGAAAGTGTCTAAGAAAAGTTTTTCAACCAAAGAAGCTCTAGCAGTAGCTAAAACACTTGGCATTACCTTTAAGAATTATGATATAGAACAGTTCCGCATGGGCATGGACGTGGAGCTGGAACATGGTACCAGAGACCCTCATACCAATGTCACTAGTGATGACCCGGTAATGACCGGAAAAATAGCTCTGGCTCACTTGAATGAAATAGAAGATTACTATACCCGCCTGGCTAAAATGGAAGCAGAAGCAGGAGTAGAAGACTAAAACAAGATGAGGTTCACTGAAGGGCATTTCAAAGGCTGTCAGGAATACAATTGTTACTATCAGGCTTTACTGCCAAACGGCAGTCCCAAGGCAATTGTGCTGGTAGTTCACGGTCTGGGTGAACATTCAGGCCGTTACAGTGAACTGGCCCATTATCTGGCAGACAGAAGTTATGCCGTTTATGCTTATGATCATTTCGGCCATGGCAAAACAGACGGCAAAGCCGGTTATGTATCCAGTTACGATGTATATATTTATGACCTTATCAGCGCCTTCAGTATGGTGCAGGCCAAGCACCCTACCTCTAAAATATTCATCTTCGGCCACAGCATGGGCGGCCTGATTACCGCAGCCTATGCCAGCAAGAACCAGTATGATGCCGCCGGGCTTATCTTCTCCAGCATTGCCCTAAAGCCTAATACCGGCATGCCGGGCGTTATTAACCAGCTTATTAAACCCCTGTCCAAAATTGCACCGATGCTGGGAGTACGTAAGATTAACGCATCCACTATCAGCCATAACAAAGATGTAGTCAAAGCTTACAATGAAGACCCTCTGGTGCTTCACCACCGTATGAGTGCCCAAATGGCGGCCGAATTTCTGCGCATTTGCCAAGACCTGCCCGATTTTCTGAAGAATATCAGTCTGCCCAGCCTGATTATTCACGGCGAGGAAGACCATCTGGTAAATATAAAAGGCAGCCGTGAGCTGGTCCAACGGATAAGGTCTAAAGATAAAACCCTGATAACTTACCCCGGTATGTACCATGAGGTATTGAACGAACCTGACTGCCCGCAGGTCTGGAATGACCTGTTTTTCTGGCTTGAAAATCATATCTGAGGCCAGTTTGACAAGTGCCTGCCCGATATCACATATATATCAAACAGGCACTTTCTTATTTTAAGTAATTTTTCTGATATCTCTGCTGTTTGCAGGTTGCCTGTTACCTGTATTTATACTACAACCTGCAAACAGTCACTCATGGTAAAGTGCCTGAATCTTGCACAATATAAAAAGGGGGCTAAAAGCCCCCTTTAACGGTTACTTACAGGATTACAGAAAAACTATATCTTCTTGCCCAGACGCAGAGCGCCATAAGCAATAACCGCACCCATCAGGGCGGTGAAAAGCTGGGTTAAACCCATCATTCCGGCAATCTTGTCAGCCACATTTTGTTCTATAAAAAGGTTCAAAATCAGGCTGGAAGTAGCCCAAAGGAAAGCAAACTTCAGAACGGCGCCCACTCCGGCACCCAGCCAGAAACTCTTGCCGCGAAGCGCACTGAAACTTGTAACCAGCAGAGCATTAGCCGCCATGATGAAGGGCACCATGGGAGCCATGACTATTGGCAAAAGACCGGTAGCCAAAGCAATAGTACTGGAAATAAGGCCGATAGCCACTGCATTTTTCCAGCCAAGTGTTACGGCACTGATAAACAGGACGGCATTTACCAGTGAACCGGTCAGATACTGGTTGCCCAACAGGGGGGCGGCAGTGGCCAACCCCAGCATAACCAAAAAAGCAATAACAAGCTCTTTTCTAAGGCTAATACTCTGGACATTGAACATTTATTTTGTTCCTCCCGCGTATTGATTTATTATTTGCCCTTAAACTACCGGGCGACTAGTATATTCGGTATGCAACAGTTTATGAGAACGCTTGCCAAGTGGTTTCTCCAGATAGTCAGCATATATTTTCGCTATTGACGGGTTATGGTGGGAACACCGCTTGGGCATATTCCTGTCTTCTTCGTAAAGGGCTTCACCGCGTTTTTTCTTCAGACTGGAATCAAAGCGTATGGGTTGGCCGCCACCGCCGACACAACCGCCGGGGCAAGCCATAATTTCTATAAAGTGATAGGGTGAAGTTCCCTCTTTTATCTCTTCAAGCAAAGCTCTGGCATTACCCAGACCGTGAGCTACCGCTACCTTCAGTTCCAACCCGTCTACATTCAAAGTAGCCGTCTTGACACCCTCCAGCCCGCGTACCGGTTCTATATCCAGATTTTCCAGTTCGCGTCCGGTTATCAGCATATAGGCACTGCGGATAGCCGCTTCCATAACGCCGCCGGTAGCCCCGAAGATGGTAGCCGCACCGGTATAAAGACCCAGCAAGTCTTCGGCAGGTTCTTCATCCAGTGAAACAAAATCCAGACCGGCCTCTTTTATCATGCGGGCAAGTTCGCGGGTAGTCAAAACATAATCCACGTCTTTAAAACCGCTGTCATTCATTTCAGGGCGCTGGCACTCAAACTTCTTGGCAGTACAAGGCATGACCGAAACATTGACAATAGTCTTGGGGTCTATGCCTGCCTTTTCCGCATAATAGGTCTTGCAAACAGCCCCGAACATCTGCTGGGGGGATTTGGCGGAGGAAACATTGGGAGCAAGCTCAGGATAATAGTGTTCCATAAACTTGACCCAGCCCGGGCAGCAGGAGGTTAACTGGGGAAGCACTCCCCCCTCCTTGACCCGTTCCACCAGTTCCGAACCCTCTTCCAGAATGGTCAGGTCAGCGGTGAAATTGGTATCAAATACGGCATCAAAACCCAGACGCCTTAAAGCGGCATACATCTTTTTGGCAACCAGTGTGCCGGCAGGCAAGCCAAGCTCTTCACCCAGAGAAACCCGGATTGAAGGGGCTTCCTGAACAACTACATGCTTGGCGGGGTCTGCTATGGCCGCCCAGACAGCATCTACCGCCGAGCGTTCCTTGATAGCACCCACCGGGCAAACCAGTATGCACTGGCCGCAGTTGGCACAGGCCACATTGCCCATACCCCTATCCATGGAGGTTGCCACCATAGTATCAGGGCCTTTATTTATAAAACCGATGGCATTTACTGTTTGTATATCGTGGCAGACGCGGACACAACGTCCGCAGGCAATACATTTATTGGGGTCACGGATAATGCTGGGGCTGGTATTATCTATAGGCAATACCCGTTTTTCGCTTTCTTCAAAGCGCAGCTTTTTAACTCCGCATTCAAATGCCAGACGCAGTAAATCACAGTTCTGGTTGCGTTCACAGTTGAAACAGTCCTGCGGGTGATTTGCCAGCAGGATTTCAAGTATGGTGCGCCGGGCGCGGCGGACTCTGGCAGAATGGGTATTCACCTTCATGCCTTCGGCTACCTTGCGTGAGCAGGATGTAGCCAGACGGGGTTCACCCTCTATTTCCACTACACATACCCGGCAACCGCTATAACTTTTCAGGCCTTCAAAATAACACAGGTGGGGGATATTGATATTGGCCTCTTTGGCGGCCTGCAAAATAGTCGTACCCTCAGGTACGGTTACCTGCTTATTGTCAATATTTAGCGTAACCATACGCCTTCCTCCTTACGCACCTGCGCCAAGAATTCACCCTTGAAGTTACGTATGGCACTGGCAGCCACATTCAAGGCTACCTGTCCCAAACCGCAGGAAGCGGTGTCTTTCATTACCTCATGCAGTTCCAGTAACCACTCCAGTTCGTTGCGGTTACCCTGCCCGCGGGAAAAACGGCTCAGGATTTCAGCCGCCCGGCGGGTACCTTCGCGGCAAATAGAACACTTGCCGCAACCCTCTTCATCAAAGAAGTGGGCGACATTGGACGCTACATTTACCATGCTGGTATCAGAGTTTATCACAATAACCGCACCTGAACCCAGCATAGTACCGGCCTTGGCCAGAGTCTTGAAATCCAGACTGATATCCGTTTCGGTAAGCAGGCTGGAAGATATGCCACCCGGTAAAACCGCTTTGAACTTACCGTCTACGCCCCCCCCGGCCTCAAGCAAGTCCTTAAGGTTAGTCCCCAGTGGCAATTCAAAAACACCCGGCTTTTTCACGTTGCCGGAAAGGCAGAAGAGCTTGGTACCGGGATAGTCCGGATGGCCGATTGAAGCAAACCAGTCTGCCCCGTTATTTATAATGGCAGGAATATTGCACAATGTTTCAACATTGTTGACGGTGGTGGGTTTATCCATAAGCCCCACCTGCACCGGGTAAGGCGGACGAGTGGCGGGAATGCCCCTGTGCCCTTCAAGGGACTCAAACAGGGCGGTTTCCTCACCGCAGATGTACGCACCGGCGCTTTTGTAAAACTGGATATCCAGCGAGAAATTGCTCCCCATGATATTCTGACCCAGAAAACCGCGTTCGGTTGCCTGGTCTATGGCCTTTTGGAAAAGCTCTATTTCTTGGGTATAAACCTCGCGGGCGTGAATAAAGCCCTGAGATGTACCTACCGCATAAGCGGCAATAATAAAACCTTCCAGCACCATATGGGGGTCATTTTTGAGTATTAACCGGTCTTTAAAAGTGCCCGGTTCGCCCTCGCTGGCATTGCAGACAATATATTTCGGGTTGGCCTTTTCTTTGCGGGTAAGCTCCCACTTGAGCCCGGTGGGAAAAGCCGCCCCTCCCCGACCCACCAGCTTTGAGCGTTTGACCTCGGCAATCACTTCCTCCGGGGTCATAGACAAAGCTTTCTTGAGGGCCTGGTAGCCGCCGTCAGCCAGATAGACATCAATATCCGCTGAATTGGCAGTGTTCAGATGGCGGGTAATAATCTTCAAGTCTTTCATCTTAGTAAGTCCTCAATTCATCCAGGACTTCGGTTACCAACTGAGCAGTCAGCTTACCGTAAACCACCCCGTTAATTACCATGGCCGGTGACTGGTCACATAATCCCAGACAGGGTACCAGCTCCAGGGTAAAACGTCGATCCAGAGTGGTTTGGCCCGGTTCTATACCCAGGTTGTCCACCAGGGTATCCAGAATGTTTTCCGTACCGTTCAGGTAACAGGGTAGCGAATTACACAGGCGGATCACGTACTTTCCCTTTTGGTTAGTAGAGAGCAGGCTATAGAAGGTAATCATGCCGTAAATATCAATTGAGGGAATGCTTAAGCATTCCCTCAAATAATTTACAGCTTCGTGGGGTATGTAGCCGCACTCTTCCTGAACCGCTTCCAAACATGGAAGGAGAGAGAGCCGAGAGCTTCCGCTCTGGGTAATGACGCCGTCTACTTTTTCTTTCCAGATACTTTCCATATTGAAGTAACTCCGGTTATTTTAATAGGGGGCGTAAAAGACTTGTACATACTAACATATAACGGCAAACAATATCAAATTATTGTATTATAATAATGATTATAGCTATAAACTAATAAAACAATAGGCAACTGATTGCCATTAAGCACCGTATTCCCTTCGTAAGCAAGTGACCAAATGTACGGTCTATTGCCGTATTGTAAAAAGAAAGGTACTAGTACTTTTTATATAATACCACACAATGCAAGCCCTGGCTATCCCCCACCATGAATACCTTGGCTATGATATAAAATATATTCCGGAATGGTAACAAGCTACTATATAAAAGCGCTGGATACACCGCGCCTTGTACTGCGGCCTGTTTCGCAGCAATTACCTGCTGACTAGGTAAACCCTGTGCCATTCAGGTACGGCTCTTATCGGCAATAATGCAGGATTAGAGCTGTTAACCCTCGGATTTTTCCAGCTCCGCCAGCAGGTTTTCCACTTTTTGGCGGATACCGCCGACTATCAGGCGGACTTCTGCCAGATTTTTACCCCTTGGATCAGTTATACCCCAATCTTCCTGTCCGTATAAATGCCCCGGGCAGGACAAAGTAACATCACAACCCATACTTATTATGCGGCTGGCCTTATCCAGCATGTCCTGACTAAGCAGTTTGGGCTTAAGCCCGTCTGTATTTATGCCGTCTTCCTTCAGCACCGCCACTACCTCCGGGTTAAGGGCGGAGGATGGTTCAGTACCGGCTGAAATGGCTACAACCCTGCCCCCAGAGAGATTATTAAAGATAGCCTCAGCCGCCTGCGAACGGCCAGCATTATGCAAACATACGAACAAAACCTGCAGCCTGTTTTCCATATCAGTAGTTTGATGAACCTAACTCTTCTGATTTGCCGGTAATCACAAAAAGCACTCTCTCGCATATATTGGTCACCCGGTCAGCACTCCTTTCCAGATTGTGGGCTGCCCAGATAAGCCGGGTAGCCCGTGAAATGGTATGGGGATCTTCGGCCATAAACACTAAAAGTTCACGGAAAACCTGGTCATACAAATTATCTACTTCGTCATCGTCATTTATCACGTTAATGGCTTCGGCACTATCCCGGTTGATAAACGCCCCCAGTGCCCGGTTGAGCATCTCCTGCGTCTTCACCGCCATGCGGGGTATATCCACCAGCGGCTTTAAAGGGGGTTCTTCGCCCAGCATAAGCACAATTTTGGCGTTGCCGGCAGCGTGGTCACCAATCCGCTCAAGGTCAACTATCATATTAAGCACCGCCACTATTATCCGCAGGTCACGGGCCATGGGTTGCTGGGTAGCCATAAGTTCTATACTTTTTTCTTCAATCTCAAAACGTTTACAGTTTATCAGTTTGTCTTCTTCTATAACCTGCTTGGCAAGCGCAATATCCCGCTCTTTCATAGCCTGAGTGGAGCGATCAATAGCCTTACCCACCATACTCCCAAGGAGCAATAAGTCATTTTCAAGTTCCTTCAGGTGGCGGTCAAATCCCATTCGCGGCATCATCTGTCTCCTTTAACCGAAACGTCCGGTAATATAGTCTTCAGTGCGTTTATCTCTGGGGCGGGAGAAAATCTCACCCGTCCGCCCGTATTCCACCAGGTCGCCTGTCAGCAGAAAGCCAGTCCAGTCCGAGGCGCGGGCGGCCTGCTGCATGTTGTGAGTTACTATAGCAATAGTATAGTTTTGCTTCAGTTCCTGCATCAATTCTTCAATCCTCATAGTGCTCACCGGGTCAAGGGCGGAGCAGGGTTCATCCATCAGGATAACCTCCGGCTCTATCGCCAACACCCTGGCAATACACAGCCTTTGCTGCTGCCCGCCGGAGAGGGCCAGACCGGATTTATGCAGGTTGTCTTTGACCTCGTCCCACAAAGCCGCCTGACGCAGACTTTTTTCTACCACCTCGTCCAGACGGGACTGGGCAGTAGTGCCCAGCATACGCGGACCAAAAGCCACATTATCAAAAATGCTCTTGGGAAAAGGGTTGGGCTGCTGGAAAACCATACCCACCCGCTTGCGGAGGTTGACCACATCCAGATTGGGGGAGTAGATATTTTCATTATCCAGCAGTACAGCACCCTCCAGTCTGGCCCCGCTGACAATATCATTCATGCGGTTGAGGGCCCGCAAAAGGGTGCTCTTGCCGCAACCTGAAGGGCCGATTATGGCGGTTATCTGGCGTTCGGGGAAGTCCATATTTATATTTTTCAGTACCTGGTGCTTGTGATAGAAGAAGTTAACACCGCGGATTTTTATTTTAGGGTCCATTTAAACTCCTCCGCTCATGCGTTTCTGAAAACGCCGGGAAATGAAATTGGTTAAAGCATTCAGCCCCACAATAATCACTATCAAGACTGCAGCGGTGGCCATGGCCTTATCTATGGCATTAGTCTCGGTAGCCAGATAAAACACATGCAATGCCAGTGAACGCCCGCCCGAAAGAAGCGAATCCGGCATGGCGGCACTGCCACCCATAGTCACATATAAACAGGCTGTTTCACCCAAAGCCCGCCCGGCACAGAGTATCACCCCGGTAGCAATGCCCGGCAAAGCTGCCGGCAGTATTACATGGGTTATGGACTGCCATTTGGTAGCCCCAAGAGCCATAGCCCCTGCCCGGTAGGAACGGGGAACTGTCTTTAGAGCTTCTTCTGTAGCCGTGATAAGAACCGGAAGCAGCAGGCAGGCCAGCGTAAGTGCACCTGAAAGTATGGAGAACCGGAAGTGGAGAACCGTGACAAACAGGGCAAACCCGAACAGGCCGAACAGGATAGAGGGCACACCTGCCAAAGTTTGAACGCCGTAACGGATAAAACGGGTCAGGCGGTTATCAGGTGCATATTCCACCAGATATATAGCCGCCCCGATACCTACCGGCACCAGTATCAGCAAAGTCAGTCCTACCAGATACAGGGTGGTGACAATAGTCGAAGAAATACCCCCGTCACCTGCCAGACCGCCTGCCGGCGGAGTAAACAGAAAATCCCATGAGAAACCGGGCAAGCCCCTTATAATAATGTAACCTATAATAAGCAGCAGAATAAGCAAGGTGATAATGCCTGCCGTCCACAACAGCGAAAACGCCACTTTCTGGGTGCTGCGGGAGGTAAATTTAAGCATGCTGTTCCCCCCGCTTCAGTACCAGAGTAGCCAGACTGTTTAATATAAGTATTAAAATCAGCAGCACCAGACCGGTAGCAAACAGGGCATTTTCATGCAGACCTGCCGCATAGTTTATCTCCACCGCAATGTTGCCGGTCAGAGTTCTGGCAGGGTCAAGAGGCGAGGAAGGGATAATAACCGCATTGCCTATAACCATAATCATGGCCATAGTCTCGCCGATGGCTCTGCCCATACCCAGAACTATGCTTGCACCCACCCCTGAACGGGCAGCCGGCAAAAGCACATGCCAGATAGTCTGCCAGTGGCTGGCGCCCAGCGCCAGAGACCCTTCCCTGTAAGTGCGGGGGACAGCCCTAAGACTATCTTCGGATATGCTGATAATAGTAGGCAAAACCATAATTGAGAGCACCAGCACTGCCGCCAGTATAGAATAACCCGTACCCCCCAGATTTCTGACGGCCGGCACGATTACCATTATGCCTACCAGACCGTAAACCACCGAGGGAATACCCACCAACAGTTCAACTGCCGGACGCAGCAAATCCCGCACCCTTCGGGGTGCAACCTCTGCCAGCAAAATAGCACAGGCAATGCCCAGAGGCACTGCAATCACCATCGCGCCCAGTGTAACCAGTAAAGAACCCACTATCATGGATAGTATGCCGTATTCACCGTAGGTAGGGCTCCAGCTCTGTCCGAAAAGGAAATCCAGGGGATTTACTTCACCGAATAAAGGCAACCCCCCTTTTATAATAAATATGGCGATGGCCAACAGCACCAGTATGGAAACAAGGGCGGTGATGAAGACCCCGTATTTGGCCAGTTTATCAGTAAAATATCTCGGTAACATTTTTCCCTAAACCAGTCCGGGCAGAGAGTTTTCGTCTCTGCCCATCATGACTATCTGATTTGACCCGCCGTGGTTTAGTTTACGGATAAGTAACCCTCTTCGGTTATTATCTGCTGGACTGCATCACTTAGGCAATAGTCTATAAAGGCCTGCACCAGTTCGCTGGTGGTACCCTTGGTCAGGAAGTAAAGCGGGCGGATTATGGGGTAGGTACCGTTTTTACCATTCTCGGAGGTGGCCGCGATGCCGTTTATACTCAGGGCTTTTACAGCAGAATCTATGTAGCCGAAGGAGATAAAGCCTATGGCATCTTTATCACCGGAAAGGGCAGTCTTAAGAGCCCCGTTGGAGTTCTGAAGAACAGCATTGGTTACAATCCTCACATCAGCACCCATTACCAATTCCTCAAAGGCAGTCCGGGTACCCGAACCCTCTTCACGGGCCATTACATGGATAGCCTTGTCAGGGCCGCCTACCTGGCTCCAGTTGGTAATAACCCCTGAAAAGATATCCCTTACTTGGTCTATAGTCAGGTTATTAACGGCGGTATTATCAGGGTGAACCACAATGGCAATACCGTCTTTGGCCAGAAGGTATTTAGTCAGACCGGTTTCGGTATCCTTCAGGTCACGGGAAGCCGCACCGATATCTACAGTGCCTTCAGTTACAGACTTAACGCCCACTGACGAACCGCCGCCGCCAATTACCACTTTGACATTCGGGTTCAGGGCGGTGAAAGCAGCTGCCAGTTTTTCAGCCAGAGGCTGGACTGTGGTAGAACCAGCTTCGTTGATAGTCCCTGAAAGAGCGGTGGTATTGTCATCGTTGTTATCGTCGGTATCATTACCGCAACCAGCCACGCCCAGTGCCAGCAGCATAATGGCGGTTACAGGCAACATAATCTTTTTATTACTTGCTATCTTGTTCAATTTTTCTCCTTTTTCTTTTTACTTCTTTGCCTAACCTGTATATCAGCTATTCAGACTATTTAAAAGCTGGCTCTTCAGCCTATGCTCCTTAAGTTCCTCCGGATGCTCGAATATAAGGTGCAATACAGCCTCAGCGGTAGATACGTTGGTAGCTAAGGGTACATTATGTACGTCACACACGCGCATCAGGGCGGAGATATCAGGTTCATGGGGCTGGGCGGTCAGGGGGTCACGAAGAAATATGATAGCGGTTACTACCCCGCTGGCTACCATGGCACCAATCTGCTGGTCACCTCCCAGAGGGCCGCTTTGCAACAGGGTAACATTCAGACTTGTGCTTGCCTGAATCAGCTTACCGGTGGTGCGGGTGGCTACCAGATTAAGGCTTGCCAAGTCTGTTTCATGCTTCTTCACCAGTTCAACCATTTCCTGCTTCTTGTTATCATGGGCTACCAGAGCTAAAGTTATTCTTTCCATTATATTCACCTCCTTTCTTGTTTCATTTCCTCTTTCCTTATTCACACTATCAGTTTAATGCTTAAAGATTAAGACCATATAAAGAACATGTTAAGGTTATGTAAAATTTTCAGGATACCCTTAGTTAATAGATACTGAGGACTATTTCGGAAAACAAAAAAACCAGCTTTATTCAAACTGGCTGGCGCTACCGGGTTTTAGGGATTCCTCAGGCTAGCGGCAAACTAAAGCTAAAGGTAGCTCCCTTGCCATAAACGCTCTCTGCCCAAATACTCCCGCCATGAGCCTGCACAATATGCTTGGAAATAGCCAACCCCAAACCTGTGCCCCCACCGGAACGGGATTTGTCCACCTTGTAAAAACGCTCAAACACCCGGGTTAAATCATCTTCGGGTATACCTATGCCGCTGTCAGTTACATATACTACCAGTGTTTGGCTCTGAGTACGGACACCAATCTTTATCTTTCCGCCTTTGGGAGTAAACTTGATAGCGTTATGCACCAGATTAACCAGTACCTGCTCAACCCTGTTTTCGTCCAGTCTTACCTGCGGCAGGGTTTCAGGCAGCTCTACCCCAAGAATTATACCCGCCCGTTCTGCCTGAGGACTAAGCCTTTCAGCCGCCAGTTTGATAGCCGTTCTTATATCTCCCGGCTGGAGGTTCAAAACCGCCTGCCCGCTTTCTATAGCAGAGAGATCACTTAATTCCGTAACCAGCTGGGCCAGTTTATCTACCTCAAGGTGGATTTTATCAATAAAACCGGCCGCCACATCAGGGTCAGATGCCGCTCCTTCCTGCAAGGTTTCTGTTAACAGTTTAAGAGAGGTAATGGGTGTACGTAATTCGTGGGAAATATTGGCTACAAAATCCCGCCTAACCTTTTCCAGCCGCCGAAGCTCCGAAAGGTCCTGCACCAGCACCAGATAACCGGACTGGCTGACCAGAGGGGTGGCAATAATGCCCAGAAAACGCTTGCCTGCGGTAAGCTCTACAAAACCCATCTCCTGTCTGCCGGAGGATTTTGCACGCTCAAAAACAGCGTTTATTTCATGGTCACGTATCGCTTCCACAAAGCTATGTCCTATTACTCCGCCAGCTTCCAGTTTGAATATTCGCTCAGAAGCGTGATTTAAAAGGTTTATTGAACCCTCACGGTCCAGCAGAAAAATGCCGTCCCCCATGCGTTCCAGTACCGCCGAAAGATGGTCACGCTCCGAACTGACAGCTTTTATACTGTCACGCAGGCGCTCAGTCATCAGCCGAAAGGCCTTTGCCAGCTCTTCCATTTCCCCTTTGCCGCTTACATCTATCTGAATGGTATCCATTTGCCCTTGGGCAATACGCCTGGAAATAGCCGTCAGTTCCTTAACCGGACGGGTAACACTGGCCGCTACCCAAACCGCCAGCAGACCGGCCGCCAGTATACTTATTACCGCACCCAGCAGAATAGTACGGTCTACCTCCCGTACGGCAGCGTACACCTCTTCCACCGGCAAAGCCACCCGCGCTACCGCCAGCACATCTTGGCCGCTTTTAACCAGAGTAGCCACGTACAGCATTTCATACCCCAGGCTGGCAGATGGGTGAATACTTATGCCGATGCCGCTTGCAAGGGCATCAATAAACTCAATTCTGGTAGAGTGGTTTTCCATTTCCGAAGGCAACTGGAGTGAATCTGCCAGCACCTGTCCGTCAAGGGCAATCACGGTCAGCCTTATATCCAGCGAAGCCCCAAGTTTCTTTACACCGGCATCAAAACTATCCGGGCTTTCGGTGATATATTCAGGCACTACCCGTGAAAACAGGGTAACCTCCTGTATCAGGCGTGACTGCAGGTTATCCATATACGAATTTTCCAGATGATTGGAAAGAAAAATACTCAGTATACCCACACAACCGGCAATAAGCAGGCAGAACAGAGTTATCAAACGCCATTTAAGGCTTCTGGTCATATCTACTCCTCAAACTTGTAGCCGGTTCCCCTGACAGTTATCAGGTGGCGGGGTTTGGAGGGATCAACCTCTATCTTCTGGCGAAGCCAGCTTATATGCACATCCACCGTACGGGTACCGCCGGGATAGTCATAACCCCAGACCTTTTCCAGCAGTTGTTCCCGGCTGAAAACCCGATAGCGGTTCTGCACTAAAAAGCTAAACAGGTCAAATTCTTTCGGGGAAAAATCCAGAGCAACTCCGTTCCGTATTACCAGATGGCGTTCAATAAATATCTCCAAATCGCCTATCTTCAGCCCGCCTGCTATATCTGCCTGAGAGTTCAACATCTGGCTGCGGCGAAGGAGAGCCCTCATTCTGGCCAGCAGTTCCTTCATGCCAAAGGGTTTGGATAGATAATCATCCGCCCCCGCTTCCAGCCCGTTTACTTTGTCTGCCTCACTTGAACGGGCAGTCAGCATAAGTATGGGAACACTGCTCTCGGCGCGGATAAGGCGGCAGAGTTCAAAGCCGTCTATACCCGGTATCATAACATCCAGTATAACCAGTGCCGGCTTAAACAGGCGGTAAACACTAAGTGCCTTCAGCCCGTCTTCAGCACATTCCAGCTGATACCCTTCTTTGGCAAGGTTATAACACAAAAGTTCCCGCAGAGTGGCATCATCTTCAACTACCAATATTTTATGCTCAGGCATGGCTAAAGTATAAAGCCAGCGGGTATTTTCAGCAAGACAAGCACTTTAATAAAAGGGTATTGCAACTGATGACTAAATTTTAGTACTATTGGAGATATAAATGTGGACAGGTGCAAGCACAGGGGGAGATTTATGAAAATGCCGCTAAACATTTTCAAGCGTGAAAGTGGTTTTACACTCATTGAAATACTGGTAGTTGTGGCCATATTGGGAGCATTGGCAGGAGTGGTAATCCCCAATGTAATCAAGTTTATGCACGAGGGCAAGGTAGAGTCAGCCAATACCGAACTGGCAAATGTCCGTCTGGCAGTCCTGTCCGCTATGGTAGATGTGAAAACAAATACCCTGAATGACGGAGGCACGGTAGGACCCGGCCATACCTCCAGTGTTACCTACGGTTCACCTTCCGTCAGCTTGCCAGTTCATAATTTTATTATGGGTGCGGTTATCGGTATATATACTCTAGATGAAAAAGGGCTGATAGCAAGTGCTGAAATGCCCGAAGACAGTGACTGGGCAGGTCTCACTTTCGTAAATGGTGCCTGGCAGTAGCAACTGCCGGATAATAGTTACTATTTTCTTAAAATAGTAACTATAAAGTAGTTGACAGGTTATATCTACCTTAATGGTAATATAATAGTATGCAAATACCAGAAGCAGTATGTACCAAGTGCGGGGGGCATTATCACGGATGGGCGCTTTTAAATGCCCGCCACCAAAGCTGTGCCCAGTGCGGCGGTAAACTGGTAATAACTACTGAAGATGAAATCATTCAGGGTTATTCGCCCTTCTCTGCCGAAGAAGTAAATCTCAAAGCCCCCAAGCAGACACCCTCTAAAAAAACCCAGTCCTGAAGCCTACTCCACCAACGGCAGACTCAGGAAGGTTCCGAGATTACTTGCCCTCTGATACAGCCATTTGGCTACTGCGATATCTTCAATGGCCACTCCGGTAGAATCAAATACGGTTATATCCCTGACTGAGCTGCGTCCGCTTTTTCCCCCCATCAATATTTGCCCCAGATTGGCCTTGACCATTTCCTTATTAAAAGCACCCGCTTTCACGGGCACATTCAGCTCACCGGCATGGATTGCCTGGTCCATATCATCTACCACCACTACCGCCTGCTTGAGGATAAGGGGGTCAAGCTCCTGTTTGCCGGGGGCATCCGCCCCGACCGCATTTATATGGCAACCGGGTTTTAAGTGTTTTAAGAACAAGACCGGTTTGGTTGAAGTAGTAAGGGTACAGATTATATCTGAAGCGGCAGTTTCTTCAAGGCTGGTTTGCCTTATATTCAGATCAGGGAAATACTCTATGAGTCTTAAACCCGCATCAGGAGATATGTCGTACACCCGTATCTCCCTAAGTTCAAAAAGCACCTTATGGGCCATTATCTGGGTAATGGCCTGACGCCCCGCCCCTATAATTCCCAGCGTAGTGGCATCCTGTCTGGCCAAATACCTTGAGGCAATGGCGGCTGCCGCCCCGGTGCGGTAAGCGGTAATATCTGTGCCGTCCATAATTGCCAACGGATAACCGGTATCCGGATCAGAGTAAATTATAAGCCCCATTACGGTAGGCATATGCAAAGCCCTGTTTCCGGGATGGACATTTACCCATTTTATTCCGGCCGCACCCGGCAAGGAGGCCGGCATAGCCCTGAAATCCCCTCCGGGAAGTGTCAGATACACTTTAGAGGGCATATCCGCCAACCCCACCGCCCAGTCCTTAAAAGCCTGCTCTACTGCCTGTATAACCACCGGCATGGAAATCAGTCCGGAAATATCTTTACGGGAGAGAATAAGCGTGGGCATAGTTTCACCTCATCAATACCTTACTGATAAGACTTTAGTGCCACTCAAATCCGCCTGTCAATAAAAATTTGACACACCTTGGATAAAACTGTCAGAATTACTGTATATGAAATTTTCAAACTACCATAACCAGCCGGATATCATACTTCTGATAATAATCACCTGCGTGGTTGTATTCTTCGGGGTTAATTTCGTTCCTCAGCTTGGGCCGTACCTTGCGCTTCAACCTGCAACCGCCATCAGCCACCCTTGGACTATTGTAACCAGCCTGTTTGTCCACGCAGACCTCTGGCATCTTTTTGCCAATATGCTCACCCTGTATTTCTTCGGCAATGCCCTGCTCCAGATGATAAGCCAGCGCAGTTGGCTGATAATATTCTTCGGGGGCGGTCTGGCAGGCAGTTTGCTGTTTATACTACTAAACGCCGGTTCATACGGATATGTAATAGGTGCTTCAGGGGCGGTTTTTGCACTTGGCGGAGCTCTGGCAGTACTTCGCCCGAACTCCAAGGTTATGGTCTTCCCTCTGCCAATACCCATCCCTCTCTGGATTGCAGTCATTGGCAGCTTTATTATCCTGTCCTTCCTTCCGTCGGTTGCCTGGCAGGGACATCTGGGGGGATTACTCGTCGGGCTTGCCTGCGGCTACCTTATCCAGCAGGGTAAATTCAAGTTTTAAGTATTTTTTGACCTCTTTTTTGCCTTTTTAACACTTTACTATACCTCTCTATTGACAGCTGGCAACTCTGTGGTACAATACCATTAGTACAAATTCATTACCCATTCTAACAATCCAAACTTCCCTTCCAACAGACAGGACTCTATGACTGATAAAAAATACAGGGTACTGGTAGTTGAAGACGAACCCTCCATATGCCAGGTATGCTTGCGCACTCTGGAAGGCATGGGGCTTGATGTCACCATAGCTATAAATGGACAGATAGGTCAATCACTTATCCAGAGAGATACATTTGACCTCTGTCTGGTAGATATACGCACTCCCGTTATGAATGGTAAAAACCTGTACGCATACGTGCTGAACCATTATCCGAATATCGCCAAACGGATTATATTCACAACCGGTGACCTTTTGGATGAGACCACCCGGGGTTTTCTGGATGCCACCGGCCAACCCTTTTTACCCAAACCCTTCACCCCCAACGATCTTAAGACAATAATCACCGAAACTTTCCAAAAACTTGGGGAACAGAACTAAGGTTTTTTAAAACTTATCTTTTTTTTATCTCCGGATGATATACTATTACTTATTATTTCCGGTATCTCAGGGAGGCAGTCATGTCCAAAATAAAAATACTGATAGCTGATGACGAAGAACACATCAGGCAGCTGGTTTGCAGCATACTGGACAAAGGCTATCAGATAGTTCAGGCTAGAAATGGCGAAGAAGCCGTGAAAGAATCACGCGAGCAGAATTTTGACCTGATACTCATGGATATCATGATGCCCAAACTGGACGGGTTGGCGGCCTGTTGCATGCTCAAAGGTGACAAGCAAACCAGTTCCACTCCTATTATTATGCTGACCGGGGTGGGCTACGAATTGAACAAGAAACTCAGCCAACAACTGGGTGCGGACGGCTATATTACCAAACCCTTTAATCCCCAGGAACTGCGCAACAAGGTGAGTGAATTTATCAAGCATGACTGATGCCCTGCCCCTGTACCGTCTTGAAATACCCAGCCACAGCCAAACCGAATTTATAGATATTACCCCCCAGATTCGTTCTGTTATCCACCAAAGCGGTATTACCTCCGGCCTGTGCCTTATTTTTGTCCCTCACACTACTGCCGGACTGACTATAAACGAAAATGCCGACCCTGACGTTATCACCGATATCAAAGCCCAGCTTGAACAGATAGTCCCTTCCGTTACTCCCTTCCTTCACGCCGAAGGCAACTCGGCCGCCCATGTCAAAACCAGCCTGATGGGAAACAGCCTGAACCTGATTATAGAAGAAGGAATGATACTGTTGGGAACATGGCAGGGTATTTACCTTGCTGAATTTGATGGTCCCCGGAAACGTACAGTGAATATAAAAATCCTCAAGGAAAAGTAAGCTTTACGCAAATAAACATAGAGTGATATACTCTGCAATATGAATTTCCCCCGTATTGTTATAGCCGGAGTTTCTTCAAGCAGCGGCAAGACTACCATAAGCAGCGGCCTTACTGCCGCCCTTGCCCAACGCGGACACAAAGTAGCCGCCTATAAGTGCGGCCCTGATTATATAGACCCCGGATACCTTACTCTGGCTTCAAATAATCCCTGCCATAACCTTGATTCGTGGATGCTAAGTAAAGACGCTATGACAGAGGTATTTTTTCACGGTCTGAAAAACCGGGATATAGCTCTGGTAGAAGGCGTTATGGGATTGTATGACGGATACAGCGGGGAACGCCCCGGAGGGTCTACAGCCGAAATAGCCCGGTTACTCTCAGCCCCTGTCATACTGCTAGTAAATATTTCACATATGGCTGAAAGTGCTGCCGCCATAGTTCTGGGTTATAAAAATCTGGATCCCCGTATAAATATTGCCGGCGTTATACTCAACCAGGCAGGGAGTACGCGCCATTATGAAATCTGCCGCAAAGCAATTGAAAAATATGCCTCAACCCCGGTGATAGGCTACCTGCTTCGCAATAAAGATTTGGTCATACCGGAACGCCATCTGGGATTGAAAACTACCTCTGAAGGCGGAGAACTGGAAACCTTTATCCAAAATCTGGCTACCCGTATTGAAAGCACTATAGATATTGACCGTATTCTGGAAATTGCCCGCAATGCCCCACCCCTGCCTGAGAAACCCCTGCCTTGTCTGTTCCCAGAAACTCCAGCCTGCCCCGTTACCCGCATAGCCGTAGCCAAAGATGAAGCTTTCAGTTTTTATTATCAGGCTAATCTGGATATGTTGTCCGACTGGGGGGCAGAGCTTTGTTATTTCAGCCCGGTGCATGATACCTGCCTGCCTCCGGATATCGGCGGCATATATATAGGAGGCGGCTTTCCGGAAATAATGGCCGCTGAACTGAGTGCCAACCAGCCCATGAAAGACACACTGACCAAAGCGGCGGCGGATGGCATGCCCATTTATGCCGAATGCGGCGGGCTTATGTATTTATCCGAGGCTATAGAAGATTTTGATAGTACTAAATACTTAATGCTGGGACTGCTACCTGGCATATCCGTTATGCAGAAGAAGCTTCACCGTCTGGGATATACCAGAGCAGCGGTGCAAAATGACAATATCCTGTCTGCCAAAGGCACAGAACTCCGCGGCCACATTTTCCACTGGTCAAAGCTGCCCTCACCCCAGACCAAACCTGCCTATACCTTGCTGGAACCAGCCGAATTTGTCGGCCAAAATGAAGGCTTTATCATAGGGGGCAGTACTAACGTACTGGCCAGTTATCTTCACCTTCATTTCGGCACAAATCCCGACCTGGCAAAGAATTTTATTCGTATTTCCAAAGATTTTTGTACAATTTAACCCTTTTAACTCTGTTTTGAATAATTAAGTCGGTTCTGGTTTAATATAAACCAACAGGCGGGAGGGGAAAACAGATTAGTGACAAACCAAAAGCCCCCCTCTCTTTTAAGAGATAAGTACTTCAGATACGTCACCGGATTATCCATACTGGTAATCGCATTAGGGTTATATTCGGTTTTATCCCCTCAAGACCTCCTTCAAAACCCCAATTGGGAACTTTTTACCACCAGCGTAGAAGCAGCCACAATCATAATCATCGTTGCCATTGCCACCTGGCGCTGGGGAATTAAACTTTCCATGCTCTGGGCAAGCGGCATCTTGATAACAGGCATGCTGTTGCTGGTTACAATCGGCATATTTGAACCAATTATCCTTATACTTGTATTAGTAACTTTGGGTGCAAGCTGGCTGGTAAGCCTTATAATTCACAACCATAGCCGGATTATCAGCCATGAGGAAGAACTCAATCAGATACTTTCCATGATACGGGACATCAACCACCACATTACCCATATAGATAACGAAGAAGAGCTGATGGAACGGGTGTGTGAAAGGCTGGTTTATGCCGGGCGATATCAGGTAGCCTGGATAGGCTATGCGCCCCCTGACCAGCTGGTAGTTGAACCCCGTTATCACGCTGTAAACGGGCAATCCCGCCTTTCAACCGAAAAATGCCCCGCCCAGCACTGCCTGCACCTACCCGGCGAACCGATACAGCAGGCTATTAAAAGCCGCAGTCTGATAGTAGTGCCGGATATTCAAACCCAACCGGCTGATAACTCTGCCCCACACTGCCAGCATTGCCACAGTCTGCTTTGTTCGCCTATTGATTTCGGGAATGAATTGCTGGGAATATTATGCGTTTATTCAAATAACCCTGACGTATTCGGAAGAGAAGAAGTCTCCCTTCTGCGTGAGGTTTCCCAAGATATATCGCTGGGGGTGGAAAAAATACGCCACCGTCAGGAAATTGCCAAAACCGAAACCCGGATGAAAGAAGAACGGGACAAAGCCCAGCTTTATCTGGATATTGCGGGCGTAATTATAGTTATCCTCAATGCAGATGAAACTATTTCACAGATTAACAAACGGGGTTGCCAGATACTGGGGTATGAATATCAGGAAATTGTGGGCCAAAACTGGTTTGAGAAGTTTATACCGGGCTACCGCCGCCTGATAAAACGTTCCATGTACAAACAGATTATATCCGGCAAAGCCGATTTGCCGGAACGCTATATGGATGTAATCCTGACTAAAAACGACCAGGAAAAGGTAATCCTGTGGCATTCTACCGCTATCCGTAACAAAGACGGGCAGATAGTTTCGATACTGTACTCAGGTGAAGATGTTACCGAGCTGAAACATACTGAAGAAGCCCTGCGCATGTCCGAAGAAAAGTACCACACCCTATTTGAAACTATGGCCCAGGGGGCTATTTATGTTGATGATAAAGGCACCATAATTGAAACCAACCCGGCGGCAAATGCCATTTTCGGGAAGCACGAAAGCGAACTGCTGGGCACAAACATTGCCGACCCTGTCTGGACATATGTACATGAAGACGGCTCAATCATGCCGCCCGGTGAAAATCCCGTAATAGTCGCCTTGAAGACTGGAAAAGCGGTACGTAATGTTTTCATGGGCATTAAGAATAACCGCTCTGACGATATCCGCTGGGTAAATCTGTTTGCTCTTCCCTTGTTCCATATCAATCAGGAAAATTCATATATGGTTTACACCACCTTTACAGATATAAGCCGCCTGAAAAATGCCCGTGATGCCCTTACCCGCAGCGAAAACCGCTACCGCTCAATATTTGAAACCGCCGCCAGCATAATTATCTCGTTTGACCCGAACGGAATTATCAATGACTGCAATATGCGTATCGAGGAAATTCTGGGATACACCCCGGCTGAAATACTTGGCACAAATTTTCTGGATATCATAGAGGATTCTTTCCGAGAGGAAATCCGCAAACATATTGCCAGTCTGAACCAAGGGGATATTATCTACAACAAAGATTGCCGCATGCTGCACAAAGACGGCCAATACCGGGATGTCATGGTGAACTGCTCTACCCTGCTTGACGAGCATGGCATTGTGCTGAACGAAATTTGCATTATCACTGACATTACACAGCAGAAACAAACCAATTATGCCCTGATAGCCTCGGAAGAGAAAATCCGCAGTATGTTCAACGGGGTTAACGAAGGCATAGTTGTTATGGATGCCAAGGGATACATTACTGAAATAAACCAGACTATGCTAAAGATGAATCACTGCACCAGCAAAGACCAATTAATAGGCCGACACGGGCTGGAATTTATTGTCCCCAAAGACCGTGAGGAAGCCAGAGCATACCTGACCCAAGCAGACCATCTGAATGAAGTACGCAATTTGGAGCTCCGGTGTTTACGCTCGGACGGGACCGAATACTTCAGCCAGATAAGCGGGGCGGTACTCCGCGGATATGCCGGCGAGATTCAGGGCATAATAATACTCAGCGTGGATATAACTGAACGCAAACAGATGGAGCAGCAGCTTATTATGACTGACCGCATGGCTTCCGTAGGTGAACTGGCTTCCGGTCTGGCTCATGAAATAAACAACCCTCTTACAGGTATAGTGGGTTTCAGCGAACTGCTGCTGATGAATGAACTGGAAGAATCCATAAAAGAAGATATCCAAACCATTCACCGCGAGGCACTACGGGCAGCCGAGATAGTTCGTAACCTCCTTACCTTTGCCCGTCAGCATACTCCCACCCGTGAAGCCGGTGATATAAACTTGAGCATTCACAAGGTACTGGAATTACGCAAACATGACCACCGGATTAATAATATCCGCTGCCTGACTGATTTGGATCCAGATCTGCCCCGGGTAATGCTGGACTTCTTCCAGATTCAGCAGGTACTGATAAATATTATTATCAATGCAGAGTTTTTCCTGCGGCTTAAGGATCACCCCCAGATAACCATAAAGACCAGCCAGCATAACGGGCACGTCATAATCAGTATTTCAGATAACGGCCCGGGCATCAGCCCCGAAAATATGAAACGTATTTTTGACCCTTTCTTTACCACCAAGGAGGTTGGCAAAGGAACCGGGCTGGGTCTTTCCATATGCCACGGCATTATCGAGGAACACCACGGTAAAATATCCGTAGAAAGCACCCTTGGAAACGGGGCTACTTTCCGTATTGAATTGCCGTTTGCAGATATCAAGCCGGCTTCCCCTGCTGACGGCCTTAACCAAACAGCCGGGTAGCCTTTTTGTATACAGAGTCCGATTGCCAAAAGCACGCCGAAAGTGTACTCGTGTCAACCGGACTGACCACCATATATATTTTCAGTTCTAGCTGATTTTTGCCCCGTCCAGCTCACCCAGCAGACTTTCCAGCCGGGCAATGCCCGCTTCAGGGTTGGTGTTTTGCGCCTGTATCCACTGCCGAAGCTTGGCAATAGCCACACCCGAACGGATTATTTCGGCCGCTTTAGCATAACCTTCTCTAAGGCTACTAACCGCACCGGCTACATAGAAAACAGGTGCCGTATTCAAACAAACCACTTCAAAAGCAGCCCCATTTTCATTACCCGAAAGAATCCTTAACAGTCTCAGGGTTTCACCCTGTTTGTCACCTGAGGTAAGAATGTCCTCCGCCTGGCGAACCTTCAAACCGAAATCCGCCGGGGACAGGCTGTATTCGGTAATCTGCCCGTCTTCCCCAAGTTCGGCAATGCGGCTTTCACCCAGATTTGAAAGCTCGTCCATCCCGCGTCCGCCGGGTGCAGACCCGAAGATAACCAAAGCTTTTTTATAACCTATTTCACGCATTACCTCAGCTACAGGCTGTAAAAGTTCGGATGAGTATACACCCCTTACCGCATAATGGGGCAAAGCCGGGTTTGCCAGCGAGCCGGCAATATTAAGGGTAGTGCCGAAACGTATCTGGGAAAGAATGCGGAAAAGAGCCTGCGGGTGAACCTTGGCACTCATACCGTTAAAAATACCTATGCCCACCGTTTCAATACTCCGCTTGACCGTCTCCACATCTGTTTCCACGTCAACGCCCAGTGATTCAAGCATATCAATAGTGCCGCAGCTCCCGCTGAGGGCTCTGGCACCGTGTTTGGCCAGTACCACCCCACCCGCCGCCGCCACAATTGAAGCAGCTGTACTGATATTGAAGGTTTTCAGGCTGTCCATGCCTGTCCCGCAGTTATCCACCACCGGTTTGTTTACCTGCAGCTTAACCCGAACAGTATCCTGCTCATATATAGCTTCCCAGACACCAGCAATCTCAGATGCCGTTTCGCCCTTGGCGGTAAGGGCGGCCATAAACGCACCCTGCTGAAGGTCAGGCTGTTCATTCCGCATTATCTGGGAAAAACAGTCTTTAACCTCCTCACGGCTCAGATTTTCCTTTGAGATAAGGCGGCTGATAACAGCCCCGAAATTTTTTACTCTGTTTTCGTCCATTTTTGTTTCCTTCTTCATTTATGAAATTTTATTATGGTTTTAAGACCATCCAGCCTTTCTACTCCCAGAAAAGCTGCCTCTATATCTGAAATACCTGTTATCCGGCTGATAAGCCTTTTTACAGGTATAATTCCCTTCCCTATCAGGCGGAGGGCTTCGGCATTATCCGCCGCGGTAGAGCCGTAAGAGCCATTAATAACCAGTTCCTGATAATGCACGGCATTTGCATCAATGATAAGCTCAGAGCGGTCTTTGGGCAGGCCGGAAAAGAAATTTATCCGCCCGCCTGGGCTTAAAATAAAGGGAAGCTCTCCCACTTCCACCCCCGAACTGGCAATTAAGATTACGTCTACCCCTGCCCCGCCAGTCTGGTCAAAAACCCCCTGCTTAAGGCTGGTTTTACCCAAATCTATTATCCCATCAGGGCTGGCCAGTTCTGCCCCATTCACCCTTTCGGGCAGGACTTCGGCCACGAGCACCTGTTCCGCTCCGTTGTGTCTGGCCAGCATGGCTTGCAAAAGGCCCAAAGGACCCGCCCCAAGCACCAGCACCCTGTCCCCGTCTCCCACCCGGCAAACAGACTGGGCGTGGATACAGCTGGCAAGCGGCTCGGCCAGAGAGGCTTCCTCGTCTGAAACATGTTCAGGTATTATGTTAAGCCCAACCGGAAGGCTTTCAGGGGGAAGTGCCATATATTCGGCCAAGCCCCCGTCATAGTTAAAACCGATTATTTTTACCTTCCGGCACAGGTTCTCCCTGCCCTGCAAGCAGAGAGGGCAAACCCCGCAGGCAATACCGGGGTAAACCTGTACCCGGCAACCTGCCTCAAAATCAGGGCGTCCAGAGCAGACTACCTCGGCGGCTATTTCATGCCCCAGTATCCGGGGGTACTCAAGGTCACGATGCCCCCGCCGAAACATCTTTACGTCTGTCCCGCAGATTGCGCAGCAAAGTACCTTTAGCAGTACCCCGCCTTTCGGGCAGTATGGAGTAACCACCTCTGCAAGCCTTAGTTCACCCGGTTTTTCCAATAAGACTGCTTTCATATTTCACCCCGCCCAATAAAAAAATCCCCAAACCACCAAGGTTTGAGGATTCAAACAAAAAATAAAACCCCAAACCTTTCGGCTCAGGGATTTACCATTTCCCACGGCCATTTTCCGCGAAACTCTATGCCGGCAGATATTCTGGCTTACGGCTCAACCTACTCACCGGGCCTTCCCGTTTCATTCTAATAAAACAGTGGCAAATTCCAGTTTTCGTCCCCGTATACAGCGGCGGGACCGCACCTGATTTTAACAGGCTTCCCTTTTAAGCTTTTGTTACAAAGCACCGGCAGACCTTATTCAATTAGACTTGATTTTAATTAGTTATTACTGTTTTGTCAATCCCCTGTTTAAAACAATTTTATCTCCTAAAACCAATGACACGGATGTAAGTTGGCCAAAGAGCCGAAGGGGTGGTAGAATAAATCTGCTTATCCGCCTGTGAACCCGGCGGATTGACAATGTACTATATGTTGCAAGTATAATATCAGGAACTAGGTCTTTTAAATATAGGCGTAAATATTTTAAAAAAGAGACATATATGGCCAAAACAAAAAAGCCTGTAGAAAAACTGGAACCAGCCGAGGAAACCCAAAAGGACGGTAAGGTAGTTTCTACCAAGCGCACCAAGGGCAGTGAGTTTTTTTGGACACAAAGCCGCTGTACCGGGTGTAACCGTTGTGCCAGCGTCTGCCCGGTAGATGCTATCAAACTGGAGCGGGATAAAATGCCCACCAAGCGGGTTGGCACTTCTCCCTGCACCCGTGCCTGCCCTGCCGGACTGGATATCCCCCGCTACGTGCGTTTCGTAGCTGATGGCAATGCTCCAGCCGCTACCGCCGTTATGAGAGAAAAAATACCCTTCCCTTCAGTGTGCGGCTATGTTTGTTTCCACCCCTGTGAACTGGAGTGCCAACGCCAGAAGTTTGATGAGCCCATTGCTATTCGGGCGCTCAAGAGATATGCCGCTGAAAATGATGACGGCAGTTGGAAAAACAACCTCAAAATTGCCCCGCCCACCGGCAAAAAAGTGGCTATCATCGGTTCAGGCCCGGCCGGCCTTACCTCTGCCTACTTCCTGACCCTGCTGGGGCATGAGGCTACTATATTTGAATCCATGGAATATGCCGGCGGCAAGATGTTTTACAGCATACCGGAACATCAGCTGCCCAAAGAGATACTCAACAAAGAAATTAAGACTATCACCGACTTGGGTGTGACCATTCATACCTCCTGCCAGGTACAATCCGTACAGACCCTGTTTAAACAGGGCTACGACTCGGTTTTGCTCTCCACCGGGGTACTCGGCGTAGACGAAGGGCTGTTGCTTCCCTGTGATGAAACTGCCAAATCAGACCTGATTAAGGGCAGTGATTTCCTGAAGGGCATAAAATCAACCACTAAAGAAACCCTTGGCGACAAGGTAATCGTAATAGGCGGCGGCAGTGAAGCCTACAATAGTGCCTTTGCCGCTAAAAATCTGGGTGTCTCCGAGGTGAATCTGGTTTGCAGCCGCCATACCGGCAGCAAGGAAGCTTCTCCCGAAGAAGTTGACCGCGCTATAGATGCGGGCGTAACTGTTCAACCTTCGCTGGATTTTGTAAAGCTGGTAAAGCTAAATGACAAGATTGAGGGAGTTGAACTGTTCCGTATCCGTTCTTACGGATATGACAAAGAAAATAAACTCCATTATGAAATAATAAACGATACCCGCCGTTTGATATCTGCAGATACCATTATCACCACTGTAGCCCAAAATGATAAACCCGGTTCGGATTATCTGTCTGTGGTTCAGCCCGGCGTATTTGCCGCCGGTGACGGCATCAGCGGTGCCCGTTCGGTTATTGAGGCTATGGCCGCCGGACGTTCGGTAGCCGGTCTGATTGACAAATATTTGGGGGGCGAAGGCAATCTGGATGAAACTCTGGCTCCGCCTGAAAAAACCATCAAACCACTTGGCGAACCCAAGAGTCAAAACCGCTCTCAGGTAGAGCTTAATCTGGTTAAACAGGCCGGCGGTGACAAGGTGGAAATTGAAAAAACCCTGTCTCCCAATGCTGCCAAAAAAGAGGCTCAGAGATGCCTTAGGTGTGATATTGTCCATCAGGTACATGACTATAGTCTGGATACCTCCAGTTGCACTTACTGCGGACGGTGTGTAGATGCCTGTTACTGGGATGCTATTACCAACGGTTACGGTTATGAGGCTGCCGCCAAGAAACGCAAGGCAGAGGCAGCCGCTCTGGAAGAAAAGAATAGTGTATACAACTACGCTATCCGTATTCTGCCCATTGCCATAGGCCTGATGATACTGGCCGCTGCCATTGCCAAACTTTCTACTTAAAGAGTTAATGCTATTATTTGCAGACTGCCGGCTTCAAACCCGTCAGTTTTTTTATGCCCGAATTTTCCTGCAGAGACTTGATAACACCTGAAAAATAAATCATAATTCCAGATGAAGAAAGGCAGACAAGATGAAACAGCTAAACGATGATGAAATCTACCGTATTGCCCAAAAACGGGTAAAGGAAAAGAAGGATTTTTACAATCACCTTTCGGTATATGTAGTAATAAACGCCATGATTATCGGCATCTGGGCATTTACCGGCAGCTCGTACCCTTGGTTTATCTTCCCTCTGGGGGGCTGGGGTATAGGACTGATTTTCCACTTCCTGAGCGTTTTCGGCTTTATGCGTGATGAAAGTGACTGGGAAAGCAAGGAAATCCAGAAAGAGATTGGGCGTTTAAAGAAAAACCTTTAAACGCCGGTTATCTCATCTTCGTCAATTTCAGCCGGCAACTGGGTCAGGGCAGTGACCGCCGCAATAGCGGCAATCCGCCGGGTATCGTCAAATATCTCGGACAGCTTCTCTTCCAGAGGCTGTTCTTCACTCATAATGCGTTTCATTTCATCCAACAGGGTAGTTTCCTTCTCAATGAAATGAGTATGCAGATTGCCGGCTACAAAGTTAGGGTTAACCATAACCGCCTTATGGAAAGGAATATTGGTCTTTACCCCTACTATGATGTATTCGTACAGGGCACGCCGCATGCGGGCTATGGCTTCTTCGCGGGTGCGTCCCCAAACAATCAGCTTGGATATCATGGGGTCATACAGATAGGGTATGTTATAGCGGGTATGAACACCGCTATCCACCCGGACTCCGATACCGCCGGGTGAACGATAGCCTTTGAGCTTGGCAGCCGAGGGAGCAAACTCGTTCAAGGGATCTTCGGCATTGATACGGCACTCTATAGCCCAGCCCCGCATCTCAACTTCTTCCTGTTTGAATGAAAGCTCACTGCCGGAAGCTACCATTATCTGTTCTTTGACTATATCTATGCCTGTTACCATTTCGGTAACAGGGTGTTCTACCTGTACACGGGTATTGGCCTCAAGGAAATAGAACTGCCCGTTTGAAAAAATAAATTCAATAGTGCCGGCACCTTCATAGTTAACCCATTTACCGGCCTTTACCGCCACTTCGCCCATCTTCTTGCGAAGCTCAGGGGTAATAACGGGGGAAGGGGATTCTTCGATGAGTTTCTGATAACGCCGCTGGATAGAACATTCCCGCTCACCCAGATAAACTATGTTGCCCTGTGAATCACCCATTATCTGTATTTCTATATGGCGGGGATTGGATATGTATTTTTCAATATACACTTCGGCCAGACCAAAGGTGTTGCCGGCCACTTTCTGAGAAGACTCTATAGCATCTTTAAGTTCATCCGGGCCGTTAGCCACCCGCATGCCGATACCACCGCCGCCGCCGCTGGGTTTTATAATAACCGGATAGCCGATAGCCGCTGCCGCCTCGGTGGCCTGTTCAATACCTGAAACACAGCCCTCCGTACCGGGCAGTACCGGCACACCCGCCTTTTTCATCTCACGCCTGGCGGCAATCTTGTTGCCCATCAGTTCTATAACCCGGCTGCTTGGACCTACAAATTTAATTCCGGCTTTTTCCAGAGCCAGAGCAAAACCGGGATTTTCAGATAAAAAGCCGTATCCGGGATGAACCCCGTCTACGCCTGATTTTTTGGCCACAGCCACTATCTTTTTAATATTCAGGTAGCTCTCGGACAGCTGGGAAGGGCCGATATGATAAGCTTCATCAGCATACTTTACAAACAGAGCACCTTTATCTGCATCGGAATAAACCGCTACTGTTTTAATACCCAGCTCACGGCAGGCACGCATGACCCGTATAGCTATTTCACCCCGGTTGGCGACCAGTATCTTGTTAAGCATCTGGTTCTATCACCATGATAACGTCTTTGCTGCCCACTACTTCGCCTTCATAGGCATATATTTCCACAACCACCCCGTTTACAGTGGCACAGACATCATTTTCCATTTTCATAGCCTCAATGGTGGCTACCACTTCACCCTCGGTTACCTTATCCCCTTCCTTCACCTTTAGCGAAAGGAGCATACCCTGCATGGGGGAGACAATAGCTCCTGGATGAGAGGCAGTAGGTTTGAGCGCTTTAGGGGCTTCCCCAGCAACTCCAGCCTTGGCAGAAACCTTGACTGTAAAGACCTCTCCATCCACCTCAACACTGTATTCAGCCGAACCACTAAAGGCAGGTACAGGCTTCGCTTCAGTCTTGACCGGTTTGGCTGCCTCAGGTGTAGACGGCAAAAGGCACTCTTCCTTGCACTCACCCTTGAGGAACTTGGCGGCTACCTCCGGATACATGGCATAAGTCAAAAGGTCTTCTTCGGTTTTGAGTATACCCAGCTTTTCGCCTTCGGCTTTCATCTTGGGCAGTTCTGGTTCCAGCAAAGCCCCCGGCCTGACGCTGATGGGTTTTTCATCCCCTATAATAGCCTTGCGGATATCTTCGTTTACTTTACCGGGTATCTTGCCGTAATACCCCATGAGATAGTTTTTGGTCTCTTTGGTCACCTGTTTATAGCGTTCGCCGCTCAGCACATTTAAAATAGCCTGAGTACCCACAATCTGGCTTGACGGGGTAACTAATGGGGGATGACCCAAATCAGCCCTGACTCTGGGCACTTCAGCCAGTACCTCTGACAGTTTGTCAAAGGCATTTTGCTGGCGAAGCTGGCTGACCAGGTTTGATATCATGCCGCCGGGTATCTGGTGAAGGAGCACGCTGATACTCGGCTGGGTGGCTTCGCAGGTATAAAGGCAACGATAAGAGGCACTTATTTTGTTAAATTCCTCACCTATTTCACTCATAAGTTCCAGATCAAGCCCGGTATCCAGTTTCGTACCCTTAAAAGCGGCCACAAAACTTTCGGTGGTGGGCTGGGAAGTACCCCAGGCAAAAGCGGAGAAGGCGGTATCTATTATATCCACCCCGGCCTCAGCCGCTGCATAATAAGCTAAGGGTGCCATTCCGCTGGTACAATGTGAATGCAGGTCTACCGGCAGTTTGACCTTGGATTTTATGGACTTGACCAGCTGGGCGGCGGCGGTGGGAGTAATAAGCCCGGCCATGTCTTTAATACATATGGAATCACAACCCATCTTTTCCAGCTCCACTGCCATTTCGGCCAGCTTCTCCACGGTGTGAATGGGACTGGTGGTATAGCAGATAGTCCCCTGAACATGGGCTTTAAGCTCTTTGGCAGTTTGAATGGAAACTTCCATATTGCGGATATCATTCAGCGCATCGAAAACCCGGAAAATATCTATCCCGTTTTTAACTGACAAACGGACAAATTCACGTACCACGTCGTCTGCATAATGGCGGTATCCCACCAGATTCTGCCCTCTGAGGAGCATCTGGAGAGGGGTGTTGGGAGCTTTTTGGCGTATCAGGCGGAGGCGTTCCCACGGGTCTTCGTTCAGAAAGCGGATACAGGAGTCAAATGTAGCACCGCCCCAGACCTCCAGCGAGTGAAAGCCGGCCTTATCCAGCCGGGCAGCAATATCAATCATGTCACGGGTACGCATTCGGGTAGCTATCAGTGATTGGTGCGCATCCCGCAGAGTGGTATCTGTAATCTTTATACCCATATTATTAACCCTACCGTCTATATTAATAATTCCGGTTGCTGCTCAGAAAGGATAAAAGAAAATACTGAGGCAAAAAGATAGAAAGTGAAGTTTATTCTATCTTAGCCTCCTTGCACTGTCAAGAAACGGCAAGCATTAGCCGTTCACCCCGAAACTCTGAAAACCTGTGTCTTTATAGCTGAAAAAAGGCACATTTCACTTCGGCAAATTTCTGGCATATAATGTTAACCCTCCAAAGGTGCTAACTGCCCGCGTGCGGGTATCACTATTTTTATTTATTTCCGGAGGAAACTATGAGCCGTTTTGCCGTTTTGTTAGCCGAGGGTTTTGAAGAAATAGAATTCTGCACTATTACGGATATTCTCCGGCGCGCAGACCTTGAGGTCAAGATAGTAGGACTTAAAAACGACCTTACCGGCGGCTCAAGGGGAATCCGTATAATGCCGGATATGCATATAGATGACCTGAAGACCACTGATTACGAAGTGCTGGTTCTGCCCGGCGGCAATCCGGGCTTTATAAATATGGGCAAAGACCAGAGGGTACTTGAACTTATCCGCACCGCCCATGCCGAAAACAAATACCTGGCGGCTATTTGTGCCGGGCCGGCAGTACTCTCCAGAGCCGGAGTGATAGACGGCAAAGAGGTTGCCATATATCCGGGGGTTAAGCACCTTTTGAAAAATTGCACCGCCTGTGACCTGCGGGTAAAGGTAGAGGGCAGGCTGATTACCGGGCGAAGCCCTCAGGCCGCCATGGATTTTGCCCTGACCCTGATGGATATGTTTGCCAAACCACAATCAGCCAAAGTAGTGCGGGATGAAATGCTGGTTTAACCATTCGGCAATATCTGAACGTAAAAAGGGGGTTAAAACCCCCTTTTCTATTTGCAGCAGGCATAGAAGTATTTATTGCAGATTTCGGAAAATATTTCCCCGAAAAAGATATTGACTTAATTGTAGTAAGGTTATAGTATTACTACAATTAATACATATTGGAGAGGGGGAATATTCACTTGGCTAAAGCCAAACAGAACAATATCAGCCGTGACAAAATACTCTCCGCCGCCACTCACCTTTTTTTAAACTCGCACGATGCCGGCAAGGTGAGTATTGAAGATATAGCCGTAAAGGCCAACGTTTCCCCCACCACCATTTACAATAATTTCGGCGGCCGAAAAGCCCTGGTGCATGGAGTAGTGGAAAAAATAATAGATAACAGCCTTATTCAGTCAAAAGATATAATGGCCCGTCCCCTGCCCTTTCCCGCTAAAATACAGCTCATACTCTCCAACAAGAACGATATGGCCGGCAAAATGCCGGAAGAGATACTGAAAAAACTGGTAAACATGGATGATGACGTAACCGCCCTGATACAGGAAATCTACCAACAAGAAATCCAGCCTATGTGGCAGAAACTGATAGCAGACGGCAAAGCCGAAGGATACGTAGACCCATCCCTTTCGGAAGAAGCGGTATTCATTTACCTGAAAGTGGTGCGTGACGGCTTCAACGCCAATGCCGCCTTATTTGAACCCGCCAAAGAAAAAATAAACCTTATGATGGAACTCTCCCGAATAATGATGTACGGATTTTTTAAAAAAGACGCTTGCCTTATCCCGGATATCAAGAGCGGGCACGCAAAAACTGGCTGAAGGAGTAATTGATGAGTCAAATATCAATTTCAGTGGAAAAGCTTAGTTACTGGTATGGAGACCTAAAAGCGGTAAACCAGATAAGCTTTGAGGTTGCCCAAGGTGAAATTCTGGGTTTTCTGGGTCCGAACGGGGCAGGCAAAACCACCACCCAGAAAATGCTGACCGGACAGCTCAGGCCAAAGGACGGCCGGGCTACCCTGCTGGGATTTGATGTGGCTAAAGATACCGAAGAAATCCACCGACGGATAGGTATCTGTTTTGAACAGACCAATCTGTACGAACAAATGACCGCTCTGGAAAACCTCCAGCTTTTTGCTGACCTTTTCGGGGTGAATAATTTTAACGGTTATGCCCTTTTAAAAAGAGTGGGGCTGGCCGGACGGGAAAAAGACAAAGTAGCCGGTTACTCCAAGGGTATGAAGCAACGCCTTATGGTAGCCCGCTCACTGGTAAATACCCCCAGTATACTCTTTATGGACGAACCAACCTCCGGGCTTGACCCTGTATCTTCAGAGTCTATCCGTGACATCATACTGGAAGAACGCAAGCGGGGGGCTACCATATTTTTAACCACCCATGACATGTGGGAAGCCGACAAGCTGTGTGACCGGGTAGCCTTTATCAACGAAGGCTCTATTGCCGCACTTGATGCCCCGGTTAACTTAAAACAGCAGTACGGCAAACGCTCTCTTATAGCCAAAGTAAAAAGTGCAAACGGCCAGCTGGAAAACAGGGAAATAGCCTTGGATACCGGCAAAACAGCCGAGGAGGTTAGCAAACTGCTCAGCAGTGAGCGGGTGCTGACCCTGCACAGTGAAGAAGCCACTCTGGAGGATATCTTTATAAAGATAACCGGACGGAGGTTGACTGAATGAACTTTAGCGTTATAAAAGCCCTGCTGAAAAAGGATTTTTCCCTTTTCCTTCAAAACCGCTTTTATATGCTGATGACTATTGTCGGGCTGGTATTTTATATCATTATCTTCTTTATAATGCCCAACAAGGTAGACGAACAGCTTAAAGCGGGTATATATGCACCGGTCATGCCCCCGGCTTTTTCGATTCTGGTAGCTGACCCGGCAAGCAGCCTGACCAGTTACGCCTCGCTGGAGGAGGCCAAGGCAGCGGTTGAGAACGGTGATTCACAGGTAGCCATTGTCCTGCCGGCAGATATCATGCAGACATGGGCTTCCGGCGGTAAACCTGAAGTAGAAATATATTATGCCTCGTCCGCCCCTATTGAACTGCGTGATGCAGTTATCAGTCTGGTAAAAGAGCTTTCCTATATCCAGACCGGGCAGTCACTTACCTTTGATACCAATGAGCAGGTAATGGGACAGGATATGCTGGGTGAACAAATACCCATGCGTAACCGTATGGTGCCCCTGCTGGCAATATTTATTTTGATGATGGAAATACTCAGTCTGGCCAGCCTGATTGCCGAAGAGAACGAACAGGGCACAGCCAGAGCATTGCTGGTAACCCCCATGACCGTACCTGAACTCTTTGCCGCCAAAGGCATAATAGGGGTAGGCATGGCGCTGGGGCAGGTGGTTCTCTTTATGCTGCTGGTTGGCGGATTCAACTCCCAGCCGCTTATTACCCTTGGCGTACTCCTGCTGGGCAGCCTTATGGTAACGGGTCTGGGCTTCCTGCTGGCCTCACTTACCAAAAGCCTTATGTCAGTAACCGCCTGGGGCATGTTGCTCTTTATAATCTTGGCCATACCCGGCATGGGCATAATGTTCCCCGGCCTTATCAGCAACTGGGCTAAGGTAATACCCTCGTACTACCTGACAGATACCGTAAACCGGGTGGTTAACTACGGGGCAGACCTTAGTGTGGTAGGCGGCAACCTGCTTATCCTAGTGGGATTTACTGCCGTAATAGTAACAGCCGGTATTGTTGTCCTGCGGAGGCGTTACCAATGAGCATAAAACATATAATCACCCTTTTTAACCGTGAGGTAATCCACGGGCCGAAAGATGTCACCTTTATTATGGTAGTGGTAACCCCCATACTTATTTCCCTGTTTATATCTCTGGCCTTCGGCAACATTTTTTCAGAAAAACCCAAGCTGGGGCTGACTGATTTGGGCAACTCCCAGATTGTAAACCTGCTCAAAGAAAATAATACCCTGCTGATAAAGGAATACCCTGACGAAGCCGCCCTGAAAGAAGCCACTACCAGCGGCGCAGTAGACATGGGGCTGGTACTGCCGGCAGATTTTGATACTTCTCTTATTCAGACCAATACCCTCAAGGCCAATGCCTATGTTTGGGGCGAAAGTCTGGCTAAAAGCCGCATGATTATCCCGGCGGTGCTGGCGGATACTGCCCGGCAGATTACGGGTGCCAATGTACCGGTGGAAATAAACTCCATCTCGCTGGGAGATGAAATGAACGTACCCTGGGCTGACCGGTTATTCCCCTTCGTAGTGCTTATGGCCATGTTCTTCAGCGGGCTAATGCTGCCGGCCAGTTCCCTTATAGATGAAAAGCAAAAACGCACTCTGGAAGCGGTCAATATCACTCCGGCCACTCTGGGCGAAATATTTACCGCCAAGGGGGCGATAGGCACTTTGCTGGGCGTAGTAATGGGTCTGATTATACTGGCTTTGAATTCTGCTTTCGGCAACTCCCCCTTGCCCCTGATACTTATGCTGGGATTGGGCTCGCTGATGGCCTCGCTGCTGGGGCTGCTGGCAGGTGCTTTCATAAAGGATATGAACACCCTCTTTGCCGTCTGGAAGTTTGGCGGACTGCTCCTTTTCGGACCGGCCTTTATCTACCTTTTCCCCCAAATACCCCAGTGGATAGGCTACTTCTTCCCTACCTATTATATTTTAAAACCGGTGGTAGACCTGAGTGTTTATGATGCCGGCTGGACAGATATAGCCCTGAATGCAGGTATATCCGTAATACTGGTAGTTATATTGCTGGTGGCTGTTTCCAAAGTGGTCAGCCGCATGTCAAACTCTGCCCTGCGTCTTTATACCTGATAAAGTCCTTTGTCTAAGATATAAAGCCGCCGCGGTCTAAAACCGGGCGGCTTTTTTATGCCTGTGTCCGGTGCTACCTTAGGATACCTGTTCCTTGGTTAATGGCGTATTTTTTGTTTATCCCCCAAATTTTCCATAACTTATTGTATAGTTCTTTCACCTTTGCAGTCATTTCATTTTTACAGTTTCTGCCTGCTCCAGGCGCTTCCTAAGCAAACCCCTGTTTGACACTCAGAATTACGGGTGTTAAAATTCCTCGCTCAGTAGGCAAACTACAGGAATTTTCCGGTTTGCCTGATTAACAGGTAAACCCCCAACAATATTATTTCCTTATAATCTTTTGTAAAAATATATGGAATATTTTTTACTTTACGATTAAGACCTAGTATCAAAGTACTAATACCCCTTTGACGATGTAAAAACCTGTATGTTACAATACATCAATTAACAACTGGAATTCTGCTAGTTATTGGCGGTCAACAGGGCTTAGTGCTAACGGACTGAAAGCAGAAGGAAAGTATTAGAACTCCGGAAGTTGCACGTAAGTGGCATTTGGAGGTATTCTAAATGTTGAGGGTTATAAACCCATTTTAGAAAATACCGCCGCAGTAACACTTGTTTTATGCAATACAGGGCGATGCCCTTTATAGATTAAAGCACAAGGGGGGGCAACAGGAATGCCTAATGGAATGCTGATTGATACCACTAGATGTACTGGTTGTCGAGGCTGCCAGGTGGCCTGTAAGCAGTGGAATGAAAATCCTGCTGTCAAGACAACTTTCAGTCCTGAAGTGACCAATCCCTTGGAACAAAACGCATTCAACTACAACCTGCTGGAGTGCAGGGAAATTGAAGAAGATGGAAAACTTCAATGGATCTTCGCTCATAAGAGATGTTTGCACTGCTATGAACCGGCCTGTGTTTCGGTATGTCCGGTCGGTGCCCTCCACAAACGGCCTAACGGCGCAGTAGTCTGGGATCAGGATAAATGCTTCGGCTGCCGTTATTGTCAGAACGCCTGCCCCTTTGAAATCCCCAAGTTTGAGTGGGATGACAACTGGGCTAAAATCACCAAATGCACCATGTGCTGGAACAGGGTAGACGAAGGTATGGAACCGGCTTGTGCCGCTACCTGCCCCACCGGCGCTATCAAATTTGGCGAACGGGCTGACCTGCTGGCAGAGGCCTATGAAAGACTTTCAAACAACCCTGACAAATACTACCCCTATGTTTACGGTGAAAAAGAAGCTGGCGGTACTCATGTTTTGTACCTAAGCAGCGTTCACCCTGAAAAGCTTGGCTTTGACATGCACGAGCATGAGTTCTTCCCCAGCTTTACCAGAGAATTCCTTGGTAATATACCCTTGGAAATCTCTATAGTAGCTTCGCTGATGGTTGGTGTATGGTACTTCCGCGGCCGCAGAATTCAGGCACAGGCACACGATGCTGAGCATGCTGAAAACAAGGCTGGCAAGCACTAGACCGCGCACGCAGGTTTAGACAAAAGAACCACTTTGGAATGGAGTAGGAAAAATGTTTAATACTAAACTTACTAGACGGGATTTTGTACAGCTAGCCGCCGGCTCTACTGCCGCCCTGAGTCTGGGAGCTTTGAAGCTCCCCGAATTTGAGAAAATGTTTGCCGAGGCTTTGAAAGAAATCCCGGTTATATGGCTACAGGGTGCCGGCTGCAACGGTTGCACTATCTCTACTCTCAACGTTGTATCGCCCACCATCCAGGATTTACTGCTTACTTCGGTAGTTCCCGGTACTCATGTTTCCATGCAGTTCCACCCCACCATTATGGCCGCCCAGGGTGACCTGGCTATGAACACTATTACCGATACTGCCGCCAAAGGGCCTTTTGTGCTGGTAATTGAAGGCTCTGTACCTCTTAAGGATGGCGGGATTTACGCCGAAGTCGGCGAAAAAGACGGCGAAGGAATCACCCTGCTTGAGCACGTACTGAACCTGGCTCCCAAGGCACTGGCCGTAGTAGCTGCCGGTACCTGTTCCGCTTTCGGCGGAATTACAGCTGCCGCTCCCAATCCCACCGGCGCCAAGGCCGTTTCAGAGATTCTTAAAGACCATAATATAACTACCCCTGTTGTAAATCTGCCCGGCTGCCCCCCTCATCCGGATTGGGTAGTGGGCACTCTGGCTACTGTACTTATGAGCGGGCTGGACGCGCTTGACCTTGACGATATGGGGCGTCCCAAGGCTTACTATGGCAAACTGCTGCATGACCAGTGTCCGCGCCGCGGCCACTACGAAAAGGGTCTGTTTGCCACCAAGCTATCTGAGCCTTACTGCCTGTTCCTGGTGGGTTGCAAAGGCCCGGTAACCTATGCTGATTGTTCTGACAGGCTCTGGAACAATAAAACCCGCTGGTGCGTGGAAGCTGATTCGCCTTGTATCGGCTGTGCCCACCCCGGCTTCCCGGATGCGGTTTCTCCCATGTTTGAAGCCCCGCCTGTTATTAATAGTACTGACAAACTGGCTATCGGTATTGCCGGCACTGCCGTTGTACTGACTGCCGGTGTAGCTGCTGTAGAACTTGCTAAAAAAGCCAAGCGGAATGCCGCGAAAAAGGGTTAGTAGACCGTAATCTTACCTTTGGAGAAGAAAATGCAGAAGATAGTAATTGATCCCATAACGAGGATTGAAGGTCATCTTAAAATCGAAGCCACCGTAGACGGCGGCGAGGTTAAAGATGCCAAATGTGTCGGCACTTTGTTCCGCGGCTTTGAAATATTTATGAAAGACCGTGACCCGCGTGATGCTGTTCACATTACCCAGCGCATCTGCGGCGTCTGCCCCACCTCTCACGGCACTACCGCCGCTTTAAATTTGGACGCTGCCTTTGGTGTAGCTGACAAGATACCGAATAACGGGCGGATACTCCGCAACCTTATTCAGGGTGCCAACTACATTGCCTCTCATATAGTCCATTTCTACCATCTGGCCGCCTTGGATTATGTAGATGTAACCGAAGTAGCAGATTACGACGGCACTGATCCTGAACTTTTGAAAGTCAAGGATTTTATTGCACGGGCTCTGGCTGCCGGGGATATGTCCATGCTGGCTCCCTTCTACCCCAGATACGAGGGCGACTACCGTTTGCCCAAGAAGGTCGCCCAAGCCGCAGTCGCCCATTACGTAGAAGCTTTAAATATGCGCCGTCTGGCTCACGAACTCTCCGCTATCTACAGCGGCCGTATGCCCCACAGTGTGGCAGTGGTAGCCGGCGGTGTTACTTCTCACCCAAGCATAGACAGCATCTCAAGTTTTATGAGCAAGCTGAATACTCTGCGCCACTTTATTGACAATGTATACCTGCCTGACGTTATTGCAGTAGCTGAGACCTACCCTGATTACTTTGGTATCGGCGTAGGTTGCGGCAACCTGCTTAGTTATGGTGTGTTTGATCTGGAAGCAAACGGTACTAATCTGGCTACCCGCCAGAGGCTTTTCACTCAGGGTACAGTCTCCGCTTCCGACCTGACACTCCACACCTTTGATCCCAACAAGATTACCGAAGATATCAAGTACGGCTGGTTCAAGGGTGAAACCAATGAATACCCCCTGAACGAAGTAACCGAACCTGACCATACTAAGGCTGAAGGCTATTCATGGCTCAAAGCCCCCCGCTATGAAAACACCCCTTACGAAGTCGGCCCTCTGGCCCGTATGGTGGTTAATTATGTAGCCGGTGACCCCGTGGTTCAAAAGATGGTCAATGATACCTTGGCTCATTTCGGTGCCGGCCCTGCCGCCCTCTTCAGCACCCTTGGCAGACACGCCGCCCGCGCTCTGGAATGCAAGATTGTGGCTGATGAAATGGTCAAGTGGGTTATGGAACTTAAGATTGGCGAACCGGTATGTGCCGATTACGAAATACCCGAAAGTGCCGAAGGCATGGGTCTCTGGGAGGCTCCCCGCGGTGCTCTTGGCCACTGGATAAAGATTGAAAACCACAAGATCAGCAACTACCAGTGTGTAGTCCCTACTACTTGGAACTGTTCACCTAAGGACGGACAAGGTGTTTACGGTCCGGTTGAGCAGGCTCTTATCGGAACCAAGGTACGTGATAACGATAATCCCTTTGAGCTGGTTCGTATTGTCCGCTCGTTTGACCCGTGTTTGGCCTGTGCCGTTCACCTGATCTCCCCTACGGGCAATGAAATCAGCCGCTTCCGCGTCTACTAAGTATGTTTTTTAATCCGGGAGATGAATCTCCCAAACCTATATTGGTCCTGGGGACAGGCAATATACTCTTGAGTGATGAAGGTGCCGGGGTACGCTGCGTTGAGCGGCTATCCCGGTTTCCTGTTCCTGAGGATGTAGAACTGTATGACGGCGGCACCGCCGCCATGGATTTGCTGGACGTAATATCCGGGCGTGAAAAAATGTTTATACTGGATGCGGTTCACGGCGGAGACGAACCCGGTATGATATACCGCTTCCGCCCCGAAGATATCAAGACCCAGCCCAAAATAGATATTTCTTTCCACCAGATGGGACTGATGGAGATACTTAATCTGGCCAAATACCATGACGCCATGCCCAAAGATATTATCATTTACGGTATCCAGCCAGGCAGCATGGCACCGGGATTTGAGCTGACCCCGGCAGTAGACAAAGCTGTTAACCGGGTGGTGGAAATGATGAAAGAAGAACTGGGTATAAAATAACCCCTGCAGTAGCTAATACTGAAACGGGCGGATTTTCACCGCCCTTTTTTTATGTCCGGAATATATTCAGGAAAGCCGTATATCCGCTATGATAGCCAGATGGTCCGATGCCAAGCTAACAATGGTATATGAATCTATATACTCTATTTCAGGCGAAGCCCAGATATAATCTATCCGCTGGTACAGGTCTGCTGAATGGTAAGTAAGGACAGATGTCTGCCCTTCCAGACTGTCAGAAAGACCAGCCTGCCGCAGTAAACCTATCTCCTCCGAATCCGGTTCAGCATTAAAATCACCCAGTATTATAGTTGCAGGAGCATTATCCCAAAAATCTGCCAGCTCCCCTGCCTGAATAAGGCGCACATCTCCTTCTTCAGGTACATGATGCAAATGGGTAGCCGCCAGATACAGATACCTGCCGCCCAAATCCAGCACTGCATTCAGATAGCCCCGTTTGATAGGCAATCCTTCACTTTCCAGACTGATATTATGGGTATCCAGAATGGGGTATTTTGACAGTATGGCATTACCCCAGTATTCACCGGCCGTAGCCCCAAAAGCAGAGTACATATTCAGCCGCTGGGAAAGCCACTCAAGCATATCCACCCGTCCGCTTATCACCCAGCCGCGGGAAATCTCCTGTAAAGCCACCACATCCGCCCCGCTGTCTTCAATCACCCTTGCCAGAGCTTCCATATCCAGCTTACCCTGAGTATTAAACCCGTTATGTAAATTATAAGTCATAATCCGCAGACTGCCCTCAAATTGAGGGGGAGACGGAGGTGTTTTATATGTAAGCAAACCTAAAAGAGGCAGAGTCAAAAGCAAAACTGACATGGCCGGTAAAATGAACCTGTCACTCTTGAAATCCAGCAGAGGCAGGCTCTCCCGCCCGGAATACAGGGCCAAACCCACCACTATCAGTCCGGCTACCAGCTCCAGAACTGTATTGTCATACGGCACAGCCACCTGATAGACAGCGTAATATCCCAGTAGCAATATAACGAATACAAGCATACCCAGACCGCTAGGCAGATTCAGACTTTCAGAATGCCCGTCAGCCTTCCTGCCGCCAATATAGCGGAGAATCACCCCAAACAGGAGTACCACTGCCAATTGCCCCAGTACCTGCTGGATAAGGCTTACAAAAGCCACTCCATCAGAAATACCGGTCAGGGAGAGTATCAGGCACAGGCTGGATATCAGGGTAAGCAGCCGGATGTGTCTTTCAGAGAGTGACAATACCCAGAGTATACCTACTAAACCCAGTGAAAGCGCCCCTAGTACAAACATTGAAGCCACCGGACTGGAAAAACCGCTAAGAGCAGACAAACGGGCAATATTCCCGAAGACTACCAACTCTAAAAAGAGGAACGGCCCTATTGCCAGCCAGCCAAGGCCGTCGTTACTGGCAGCCGGCCCCTCAGCCAGAGGCATATGCACCGTAAGCAAAAACAATAAAAAGCCCACCATTACAGCACTAACCAGCAAAGGAAAAAATGAAGGCTGGTTGAGCAGGTCATAGGTACCAAATCCGGCAGACAGGGCGGCATTCAGCAGTAATCCGAAGACAGCACCCGCCCCGAAATGCCCCACCGCAGACGGACCGCGCACCCGGGCACTATCCAGATAAACACACAGGAAAATACCGAAAAGAGACAATCCCAAAGCGGAACAGACAAAATTTAAAAGAGGCTCGGAAAAACCTATCTGGGCCAGCAGGCTGAGTATACCCACTCCGCCAGCACTAAAAATAATGGCTTTGTAACTGCATAAAAAACGGCGCAGGGGTTTGGCCAAAAATGACAGGCTGAAAACAGTCAGGGCTATTAACCCCAGCACTCCTGCCCCCTGCCCGAAGCGGTCTCCCAATATCCAGGTCATACCCGAACCGAATAAAGGAAACAAACTTATCGCCAGTGTAAAAACCAGCGCCGGCAATAAAAATTCCACTGCACCCGGTTTTTCTTGAAAAAATTTTTTCATGCCTGCTATACCTCACTTCCCAATAAAGGTTGACCAGTTGAAAGCATTTATATTAAAAGCCTTTACTCTGCCAGCTTTACCTTTACAACCGCCCTTTCCAGAGCGCTTGCGTTTATCAGCACCCGTTCTTTAAAACCGAAAATCCCGGCCAGCAGGCGGTCAGGAAATACCTCCCGGCGGGTATTGTAAAAAGTAGCTATAGAGTTATAGTAATCACGGGCCAGAGCTATCCGTGACTCGGTAGCCGCCAGTTCCTCCTGTATCTTCAGGAATAAAGTGTCCGCCTTGAGTTCGGGGTATCTTTCCATATTAAAAACCAGTATGGCAGACGCACCCTGAATATCTTTGGGGTCTTGCCCGTTTACTTTTGAGATAGTGCGTACTTCTGCCAGCATCTCCTGAAGTTCACGCTCGTGTTTACCGAAACCCTCCACACTTTTTGCCAGATTGGGTATCAGGTCAAAACGGCGTTTCAGTTGAATATCCACCTGGGCGTATCCCTGGCAAACCCTGTTCCTTAGCCCCACCAGACTGTTATACCCTGCCCACAGCCAGCCAAACAGCCAGCAAATCAGGTAAAGCCCAAGCCACAAAACTGCAACCCCAAAATCAGGGTTGAAACCGGAAGTACCTTCTTGAGACAGCAGCAGGCCGCTCCCCGAAGCCAGCAGCAAACCCAGCCCTACCCAAAACCAGAACCAGCCGCTGTAAGTGCGGCTTATCTGCTTTTCGGTGCGGGTGGAAATCACGTACAGGGGGGCAGATTTATCCTTGGCTATCTCCGGGGCAACTATATCCTGCCGTTCTCTGGATTGACCCATTATGTAAAGCCCTGCATGCAGGGGGATAGCTTCTTCGGTAAAACGGCGCTGATGGTCGGAGTTTGGTATACTCGCTTGCGGGCCTTTGGCATAATACAGCGGGTCATTTTGACCGCAGGTTCGGTTAAACAGGTTTTTCGGCTGAATATCTGCACCCTCCGGCTGAATAAGGATAATCCCCGTTTCGTCTTTAAGATAAAACGGCTGCATCTCTTTGCCGGAAGCCACCTGTGTCCAGCCGCTTTCCTGGCGGGTACGGAACTGGACATGTCCCTTGGCATCGGTAAAACTTTCAGTCACCATGCGCGACCAGCGTTCCTCTACCTTGTAGTAGTAATAAACACACTGCTCGGCGGAAAGAAAACCGGTAAAAGGTTTTTCACTCTCGGCAGTGCCTTTAAGCTCAACCAGCCCGATAAACACTCCATGGGTACGCGAGGTGGGAATATCATCTACCAGCCGTTTGCGGCGCATAGTCCGAAATGCCAGCGCCAGAGCTGCCAGACCAAGTACAAAAACCAGATAACCCCAAATCTGAAATTCCATCAGCCTATCCCCCATCCAAAGGTTTATACGGTCTTTATAATAACATACCCGCCTTTCAGGCGGATAAAAGCCAGCCCGGATAGTATTTTAAATATTACCGCAGGCTGATTTTTCAGTTAATATTTTACACAACAGTGTTATACCAGTATACTGTGAGGACTATCCCATAAATTTCGACAAGGAGTTAATAAGGTCCTGATGACTATCAAAATAGTAACTGACAGCACAGCTGATTTACCGGCTGATATAGTAAAAAATCTGGGTATTACGGTTGTACCTCTGTATGTCCATTTTGGAAACGAAGTATTCCGTGACGGAGTGGATATAAACAAGGAAACTTTCTTTGACCGGCTGGCCCACGGCGGTATTCACCCCAAAACTTCCCAGCCCAGCCCCGAAGACTTTGCCAACGTTTACCGCGAACTGGCCAAAGATAACGCCACCGGCATTGTATCCATACACATTTCTTCCAAATTCAGCGGCACTTACCAGTCTGCGATGGAGGGTGCCAAAATCTCAGGGGTAAGCTGCCCGATAGAGGTTATAGATTCCCGCCTGCTTTCCATGGGCATGGGGCTTGTTATAAAGGCCGCCGCCATTGCCTCCCGTTCAGGCAAAAAGCTGGGTGAGGTTGTGGAAGACTGCAAAAACAATATCCCCAAGATAAAACTGATGGGATTTTTTGATACCCTGCGTTACGTTCAGGTAGGCGGACGGCTGGGCAAAGCCAAAATCCTGATGGGCTCTCTGCTGGGTGTTAAACCTGTTCTGACAGTGGCAGACGGAGAATACCAACCCTGCGGGCGGGTTCGCAATACCGGCAAAGGTCTGGAACGCTTGGTGGAATTTGCCAAAACAGGGGAAAATATCGTAGATATGAGCGTAATCCATTCCACCACTCCGGAAACCGCCCATAAACTGGCTGAGATGCTTAGTGATATTTTCCCCAAAGACCAAACCATCATTGCCCAGCTGGGCGCGGTCCTAGGCACTCACGGCGGACCCGGCACTCTCTGGGTGGCCTATAAAGAAGCCTGATAATCATATAATAGATACTGTATTTAATTGGGGGGGGTTATTCCCCCCTTTTTATATTATCCGAACGACCTACACATGCTATAATTTTAATACAGGGAATCTTCATTCGCACCCCCTGAGCTACCCAACACGCAGGGAGGGTCAAATGAGCTTTGCAGCTATATTTTCAATAATTGCCGGGGTGCTGGTTATTTTTCAGTGGAGGGAAAACCTTAACCGGCGGGCAATCCAAGACCCCAACAAGGGTTACAAGGTCAGATGGGGTACTTACGAGCTTATACTCCGCTCGGCTGCCGAATTTGCCACCGCCCTTATGCTTATTCTGGCTGGCACAGGTTTGCTGTCTGAGCAGAGCTGGGGGGAAAGCATCTATCTGCTGGCAACCGGCATGTTCATCTATTCAGCCGTAAACAGCCCCGGTTACTTTGTCCAGCAGAAAAACTGGGCCGTGGTAGCCGTTTATGCCATAGCCCTGGAACTGGCCATACTGGGGGTAATACTCTTCCTATAGGTTTGAAATATATTTCAAACTCCCAAGCTATAGTTTAAACCCGCTCTTGGCCGTCCATAGTGCCTGAATTCAAAGTATAGGGGGCAGACCTCACGGTCTGCCCCTTTTGCATGTATATTATGACCGGGATATAGCTCCTTCCAATTCATCCAGCAGAGGGTGCTGGTATTTTTCAATATCCCCGCTGTCACACAAAGCCGCCAGAGCTGGATCCAAAGGCATTTGCCCTATAAAAGGCACGCCTATTGACTTTGCCAGTTCCTCCCCATGCCCTGTTCCGAAGACTTCAATCTTTTTATCCAGTTCGGGGACTTTCAGGTAAGCCATATTCTCCACTAAACCGATAATGGGTTTCCCCATTTTCTCCGCCATACTGACAGCCTTTCGGGCTACCATCTCCACCAAACCTTGCGGAGTAAATACCACCAGAATACCCGAAATAGGAAGCGACTGTAATACCGTCAGGGATGCATCACTGGTTCCGGGAGGCAAATCAACTACCATATAATCCAGCTCGCCCCAGAGCACATCATCCCAGAACTGGTTAATCATCTTGGAAATAAGAGGCCCGCGCCAGATAACAGCGTCATCCTGATTGGTTAATAACAAATTGGTAGAAACCAGAGAAATACCCGCACGGGATTGAGCCGGCAAAATAGCTTCCTCATTTCCCGCAAGGTGCTGGTTTGCACCAAACATTTTAGGTATGCTGGAACCGGTTATGTCAGCATCCAGTATACCCACCCTGTATCCTTGCCGGTTTAAGGCCACTGCACACAGACCGGTTATAAGTGATTTACCTACACCGCCCTTGCCGCTCATAACGGCTACTACTTTCTTAACATGGTTGAGTTCATTTAAGGGCACGGAAATATATTCAATCTCCAGCGTTTGTTTATTAAGCAGCGGCTTTAGACACAGGCTTATATCCTGCCGCAAAATTTGCTGGCTGCTTGCTGATAAACCGGCAGAGGCTACACTTATTTTTATTTTATCCGGCTGAATCTCAATATCCCGTAAAAGATTAAGGTTTGCCAGTGTGCGTCCGCTGGCGGCTACATTTATTTTACCCAGAGTTTCCCTTATTTCAGGCTCAATAGACATAATTTATACATTCCCCTGCATATTTTATTTAAACCATACATTAACACTGCCAAATTCGCTAACCAAGCTTACTCGCTTTCTTAGAGGAACCACCCCCGCTAATAAAACTTCAATTTGCAGTCTAAAGATTGCTTTGTTATTATGAGCATATGCCCATTAGTAATATTATACCAATATAAAAGGAGCGTCAACGCGAGCAAATTTGGCAGACAACAAACGTATTTCACCCACTGTCATAACAAATACAGCCTGAATAACGCTGCCATATTATTTATGACAGCAAAAGTATACCCGAATAAATTGACAACAAGGTTATATCTTATTATACTCTAACAGGTGGTACTAGTACCTTAGGACTAGTACTCTTTGCGCCAGTAATTTAATACACGCCTCACAATATCTATCAACCCTAATCTCCAGAGCAGCCAAACTTAACAAGATATCTTGTAAGATAAGTATAAACTAGGGCAGGAGTAAGCGATGACAGATAAAGGCAAAAAAGGAACCACCCGGTCAACCCACCCGCCCACACGCAGGGATTTTATAAAAAGTTCCGGCGGCGTGCTGGGACTAGCGGCAATAACCAAGCTGGACGAACGCACTCAAAATTTTTCGGCAGCTGTGGCACCACCCTCTACAGTAAGCTTCCCTCCTGAAGAAACAGCCTTTATCCCCAACTCTACCAAGGAAGACCCGCTAATCCGCATGCAGGCAGAACTTCGCCGGGCAATGCAAAAACCGGCCGCAGAACGCCACTGGGCTATGGTAATCAACCTGCGGAAGTGTGTCGGCTGCCATGCCTGCACTGAAGCCTGTGTTTCAGAAAACAAGCTCCCTCCGGGGGTAATATACCGTTTCGTTATGGACGAGGAAATAGGCCAGTACCCAAACGTTTCCAGACGCTTCACTCCCCGTCCCTGTATGCACTGTGACAATCCCCCTTGTACCCAAGTCTGCCCGGTGGGTGCTACCTTTAAACAGGCAGACGGGATAGTGGTTATTGACTACCAGCGCTGTATAGGCTGCCGTTTTTGCATCGTAGCCTGTCCCTATACCGCCCGAACTATGGATTACGGTGACAACTATCTGGAAGACGAACCTGAAGATTCCGGCCTGGTGCTGGGTTATGAGCAAGGCGGAGTCTGGCAAAGCGCCTCCAATTTTGAATATGGCAACGAACATTCGCGCACACCCAAACGGGATTCGCCTATCGGCAATGCCCGCAAATGCCATTTCTGCCTGCACCGTCTGGAAAAGGGCATGCTGCCGGCCTGTGTTACCACCTGTATCGGCCGGGTAAACTACTTCGGTGACTCCAATGACCCCGACAGTCTGGTTTCGGAACTTATAGCCAATCCGGGCATTATCCAGCTTAAATCAGAGTTGGGCACTGACCCCTCAGTTTATTATTTATTTTAACGGGAGGAGTAAGGTAAACCATGAATTGGAAAAGGATAGCACTGGGTATATTGATCCTTTCCCTTGCTGCCGGAGTCTGGGGGTTCCTGATGCTCCTCAACAATGGTCAGCAGATGCTCGGACTGGGCAGTTTCGTAGTTTGGGGCTTGTGGATGGCACTCTACGTATTTTTTGCCAGTACCGCAGCCGGTATGTTTTTTATAGCATCTCTGGACCTGCTTTTTAAAGTCAAAACTTTTGCCGGTACCGGCAAAATATTCATGCTGGCTTCACTAGCCAGCTTGGGTGCAGGTCTGATCCATATTCTTATCAACGAAGGCCGCCCTGAACGGGTTATGAACGTATTTTTACACCCTAACTTTGATTCAGTGCTGGCTTGGTCCGTCTGGATTTATACCCTTATTGCCCTGGCTACAGCCGCAATTTTGCTGGTTCTATTTATACCTCAAAAACGCTTACCCTTCCGCAAAGAACCCGTAATAAAATGGCTGATGATTCTGGGCTTTCCGGTAGCGGTCATTGCCAGTGGTGCGGTAGGTTTTACCCTTAGCACCCAATCCTCCCACTCCTTCTGGAGTGTGGGGCTTTTCCCGGTACTCTTCCCCATCTTCGGTATGTCGGCCGGATTTGCTCTCTCGCGCATAATAGTCGCCCTGTATGGAGATAAAACCAGCCCCGGTTACCCGCGTTTGGCCAAAACCATGGCTATCTCCACCATCGCCCTGTTGCTCTCCATTACGTACATTATAGGTTCGGTTCTTTTTGTAGGCATATATGACGCCACCCCGCCGACTATTGAAGCCGCCAACTATATAATGTTCGGTCAATACTGGTATGGATTCTGGATAGTTCAGATAGGTCTGGGCATTGTGGTGGCTTTGGGTGCTTTGATAAAAGTCTTATCCAAACCCGGTTTATCCAAAAAACCTGCCTGGGGTCTTACCATAGGTGTGCTGGTACTACTGGGAGCGGCTGTAGCCCGTTTGAACTTTATCATTCCGGCCCAAATAGTGGCCGGGGCAGACTTTTTGTCCAGCCCCATCATAGATAGCAGATACATAGACAGTTATATCCCCACCCTGCCCGAATGGGCACTTTCAGCGGGCATTACTGCCGCCGTCATTCTGGCCTTTTACATTGTTGCCAAGATGATGAAACTGATACCTGTCAGAATTGGAAATGAGGAAACCGGTGATGAATAAAGAAAAACCAGAAAAGAACCCCTCAGGCGGCATAACCCGGGCTAATTTTATAAAGGTTTCAGCTCTGCTGGGAGGAACTGCCCTGCTGTCCGGCTGCGACCTGGGTACAAAACCCAGACGGATACTGGGTAGCAGTGATTACCCTTTATCCAAGGCTGAAGATATTATCTACAGTACCTGCCAGCAGTGTGCCACCCAATGCAGTATAAAGGTAAAACTGATTGACGGCGTTATTGCCAAAGTAGACGGAAACCCGTTCAGTCCGTGGAATATGATGCCCCATCTGGACTATAAAACCCCGGTAACAACATCTGCCTTCACTGATGCAAGTATCTGCCCCAAAGGGCATTCGGGTGCCCAAACATCATATGACCCGTTCCGTCTGGTAAAAGTAATAAAACGTGACGGCCCCCGAGGCTCCAACAAATGGATAAGCATTCCCTTTGCCCAGGCAATAGATGAAATAGCCAACGGAGGCAAACTGTTTTCAAACGTGCACGGTGAAGAAAACCGGACAGTTGAAGGTTTAAAAGATATCTGGGCACTGCGTTCCCCCGAAATAACAAAAGCCATCAAGAATGATATAACCGCTATCTGGGCTGAAAAAGATGCAACCAAAAAGTCAGCTCTGGTTGCGGTTTTCAAAGAGAAGCATAAAGATTATCTGGATAAATTTATAGACCCCAACCACCCTGACCTGGGGACGAAGAACAATGGCTTCTGCTTTATGTTCGGGCGGACACAGGGTGGACGGGTAGATTTCATCAAGCGTTTTACAAATGACGCCATGGGCTCTGTAAATGCTCACGGGCATACCACCGTCTGCCAGGGTAGCCTTTTTCAATCAGCCAAAGCCCTAAGTGCCCAGTTTGATTCCGGCACGGGGTCATTTTCAGAAGGCGAAAAGTTTTACTGGATGGCCGACATAGGCAAGAGTGAATTTGTTATTTTTACCGGAGCGTCCCCCTTTGAGGCCAGCTTTGGCCCGACCAGCCGCTCCATGCGGATAAGTGAAGGCTTGGATACAGGACGAATGAAATATGCCGTAGTTGACCCGCGTTTCTCCAAAGCCGCTTCCAAGGCATGGAAATGGCTTCCGGCCAAACCCGGTACTGAAGGGGCACTGGCACTGGCTTTAATCCGCTGGATATTTGATAACAGCCGCTATGACGCCAGATATCTGGCAAATGCCAACAAAGCCGCCGCTGATGCAGACGGAGAACCTACCTGGAGCGGTTCCAGCTGGCTGGTGAAGATAGATGCCGCCGGCAGAGCTGCCAGACTGCTAAGGGCTTCGGATATCGGTTTGGAACAGGGCAATTTCAGCTTTGATACTCCGCTGGTTATGAAACAGGGTCAGTTTACCCGGTTTGATCCCAACGATAAAGTAAATGCAGTTGAAGGTGAGCTTCTGGTAGATACCACTGTAAACGGTTTGCGGGTGAAAAGCAGCCTGCAAATACTCCGTGACGAAGCTTCCAGCCATACGATAGAGGAATGGGCGGAAATCTGCGGAGTAAAGGCAGATGACCTTGCCGAAATAGCCAGTGAATTTACCAGCCACGGCAAAAAAGCGGCGGCAGATATCCACCGGGGTGTCAGCCAGCATACCAACGGTTTTTACAACTCCCTTGCCTGGTGGAACCTGAATATGCTGATAGGCAACTATGACTGGCAGGGCGGCATGCTAAAGGGCTCTGCCTATGATATCAAGGGCGGCAAAGCCGGCGGGCCGTTCAATCTGGGACAAATGAGACCCGGTGCGCTTACACCCTCCGGAGTAAACATTGTCAGACACGGAAATATCTACGAAGATACCACTCTTTACCAGAGCACAGGTTACCCGGCTAAGCGAAACTGGTATCCCCTTTCGGAAGATATTTATCAGGAGGTTATTCCTTCTGCCGGAGATGCCTATCCCTACCCTATCAAAGCCCTTTTCCTGCACATGGGTTCACCTGTTTACGTAGTCCCAGCCGGGCATACTGCTCTGGAATTCCTGACGGACCCGGAGAAACTGCCCCTGCTGGTTGTTACCGACATTGTCGTAAGTGAAACCTCCATGTATGCAGATTACATTTTCCCGGATCTGACCAACATGGAACGCTGGGAATTTGCCGGCAGCCAAAATACTATTCCCTTCAAATCCCAGCCGGTCAGGCAACCCGCCATTGCCCCTTTGGTGGAAACAGTAAAGGTTTTCGGTCAGGATATGCCCCTGTCCATGGAAACCATGCTGCTGGGTCTGGCGGAAGAAATGGGTTTGCCGGGATTCGGGCCTGACGGGCTGGGACAAGGTATACCCCTTAGCCACTTTGATGACCTCTACCTGAGAATGGCTGCCAATCTGGCCTTCGGGGAAAAAGCTGACGGCTCTGATGCAGTACCTGATGCAGACGAAGAAGAAATACGAATATTTACCCAAGCCAGACGCCATATGCCGGATAATATTTATAACCTTGAACGCTGGAGCAGTTTGGCAGGCGAAAACTGGCCAAAAGTTGTATACATGCTGAACCGGGGCGGCCGCTTTCAGGACTATGAAGGGGGTTATCCTGCCGATCAGCAGCTGGGCAACAAATATGGCCGCCTGTTCAATGTGTTTTTGGAAAAAACCACCGAAGTTAAAAATTCGCAAACGGGTGAGTCCATTCCCGGTCATGCCTGCTACATTACGGCTGGACGTGACTGTTACGGACAGGAACTGAATGACGAAAAGAACGGATATGACCTGAGCTTAATCACTTACAGAGAGATTGCACGCACCCCCACCACCGCCAGCAACTATTATCTGAACCCCCTGCTGCCGGAAAACACTATCCTTATTAACCAGCAGGATGCAGACCGGTTGGGGCTGACTGAGACAGATATAGTCAGGGTGGTTTCCGAGAGCAATCCGAAGGGTGTCTGGAACCTGCGGAATGGCCAGGAGTGGCCCATGAACGCCAAGCTCAGCATTATGCAGGGTATCCGCCCCGGAGTGATAGCCTTTTCACTGGGGTACGGCCACTTTGCCTACGGCGGACTGGATATTACCATTGACGGCCAGTTGATTCCGGGCGAGGCAAAAAGAACCAAGGGTGTAAACGCCAACGCCGCCATGAGGATAGACCCGCACCTGAAAAATACCTGTCTGGTTGATACCGTTGGGGGCAGTGCCGTTTTTTACGATACCAAGGTCAGACTGGAAAAAGTTAATACCTAACCAAAGCACGAGGAGGCTAGCTGTGAACACATATTTAAACCCTGAAAAAAACCGTATCCCTACAGGCCTGACCCTGGCAGTCATAGGTTCTGTATGGGGGCTTCTGGAAATGGCGCTTGGCGGTTTCCTGCACGCAATCCATTTTGCCAATCAAGGGGCAGTTATGGGCGGTCTGGCTATATCCCTAATGGCCATATTCCTGAGCATTACCAAGAAACCTGCCCTTATCCCCCTGCTGGGCATTATTGCGGCATCTTTCAAACCCTTCTCTGCTTTTATTTTCGGCGAACCGGTATTTTCCGCTTACGTAATCAACCCCGCCATAGCCATTATAATGGAGGCTATTGCCTTCGGGGCTATTGCTTTTATCTTCAAAAAGGCTATGGAAAAGCATCTTTTCGCCCAGATAACCACCGGTTTTCTGGCAGGGGCTTTGGGTATAGTATTATATGCCGTTATCGCCTCGGTATTCGGTCTGGGCAAATGGCCTATGCTTGATATGGCCGGCAAGCTAGACACCATCGTAAGCACCGGCTTGCCGGTTGCCTTGGCCGGTACTATTACTCTTGCAGCCGGATACTATCTGGGTAAATTCGGTATGCCCAAACTGGCAAATTTCAAAACTAACTATCCCCGCCTGTACTACGTAACTTCAGCAGCTGCGGTAGTATCGTGCTGGGTTATTCCGGCAGTATTTCATCTGGGAGGTTAGGTGAACCTTATTATCACCGGAGAGGTGGGCAGCGGTAAAAGCTCACATTGCCAAAAATATGCTAAACACCTGCAGGAGTGCGGTTTTAAAACCGGTGGTGTGATTTGCCGGCCTGTGTTTCAGGAAACAACCAAAACCGGTTACAAGGTTACCGATATCCGCACTTCTGCAGAGACTATTTTCAGCCTTACCCACCCCCCGTCTGAATTCACGGGAGAAAAGGTTGGCAAGTACTCTATCTGCCAAAGCGGCCTTTCTTTTGCCGGCAAAGCCATACAGGAGGCTATCCAAACCGGTTGCACGGTTATATTCCTTGATGAAATAGGTCACTTGGAGATAGCCGGCAAAGGGCTGGCTGAACACGCCCATCTGGCTTACCAAAAGGCACCTCATACCATATCTGTAGTCCGCAAGTCTCTGCTTTCAAAGTTTCTGGCAGCCTTTGCACCAGACAAGTCCAACAACATTTTTGTAATACAGGACACTCAGACTGACACAGATATACACACACATTATTTTGAAAATAGGGCTGACACAGTTGATATCAGCTGCATTATACTGGCAGGCGGTAAAAGCACCCGTTTGGGCAGCAATAAAGTAACCGCCACCTTAAACTCGCAAACTCTGCTTGAAAGGGCTATAGCCAACCTTGCCGGTTACGGAGATGAAATTTTGGTGGTTACTGCTTACAGCAAAACAGATGACAAAACCCGGCAGCTTGCCGGTATCAAAATAATACAGGATATCCTGCCGGATAAAGGGCCGCTAGCCGGTATTTATAGCGGTCTCATGGCGTCAAATTCCCCGCTAAATTTGGTAATAGCCTGTGACATGCCCTTTATTAACCAACCGCTCCTTGAATACATGAGAGCACAGGCTGAAGGTTACGAAGCTGTAGTACCCAGACTGGCGCAAAGACCCGAACCCCTCCATGCAATCTACTCCAAATCAGCCGGTGAAAAAGCCCTTGGGCTAATAAATGAGGGCAAATTTGCAGTAAGTGACCTGCTGGCTTGCCTGAAAACAAGATATATAGAAGAAGCTGAGATAAACCGCTTTGACCCTGAACACCGCAGCTTTTTCAATATAAACCGCCCGGAAGATCTGGAAAAAGCCAGAAATATAGCAGAAACCGAATCTATATAGCCGTATTTAGCTAAAACCTGATTCTTTAAAACCTGCCATCCCCTTTCCGAAAGTAATCTCGCTACTCCAGCCAACCAAATCCAATTGCGATTCGCCTCTGCAACTTTTAACCTAAAGAGCCGTCCCATTGAGCACAAGAATATATTATAATTAGATGGTTATAAAAATATTGTGCACAGGAGGATACAATGCCAGAGTTTGGATCACCCTTTTCCGGAATGGCTAAAGGCCAACCCCTAAGTAACGAAGAGCTTATACGGGCGATAAGATTTATGGTAGCAGCCGAATATGAAGCGATACAGCTTTATATGCAACTAGCCGAATCCACTACCAACAGGCTAGCCATAGAAGTACTCCGGGATATTGCCAATGAAGAAAAGGTGCACGCCGGTGAATTTCTCAGACTCTTAAAGGAACTTGCCCCTGACGAAGAGAATTTTTACGCTGATGGAGCAAAGGAAGTCGAAGAGGAAATAGAGAAACGCAAGAACAAATAACTGACCTTGTGCAGTAATAATTTGTTTCTGTGTGAGTTAGTCAATAGCTTCACTACTGACAGGTTTTGAGGCCTTGAGTTAGTATATGCTGGGGTACGGTGTACTGTAGTGAACATAAATTCTTGCTTTTAAGCACCCGGAGTATATAAATGGGTAGAAATCAAAACTCCACCTATTTATATACTCCACAGTTTACAGCCTTATCAACAACTCTCTCCATTAAATCAAGTTAAAACCTGAACCATTGGCATTCAGCCTTCCGGAAAGGTTCTTGAAATTAGTTAAATGGTAGGTTTTAGCTTGGGGCTGTTCGTGAGAACCGGATGTAGTTAAATGGTAAGAAAGCATTCATTTTTGGCTACCGGCGGTGCTTTTAGCTTTATGGTGGAGCTGAGGTATCAATAGGTAGAACTCCAAGGGATTTTTGCATATCGTTTCGCCTACTCATTTAGCGAATGTATCCTGTGGATTTTGTTTTGAATACGGTATAAACATATGAGATAAGTATTCAAACACCTGATAGAGTAAGAGCATTTGCCAGGAATCCAGCTAATACAGCAACTACCAGTATTACGACTATGAACACAATCACCAGCTTCTTTTTGAAAATCGCTGCCAACAGGCTTATTTCTGGAATACTCATGCCAGCCCCGCCAATAATCAAGGCTACAACGGTACCGACTGCCATGCCTTTTCCCATAAGTACCGCACTAATCGGAATAATGGTCTCGGCACGTATGTACATCGGGATTCCTATAACAGCGGCTATGGGAATGGCAAACAGATTATCTGGACCAGCGATTTTCACAATCCATTCCTCAGGTACAAAACCATAGATAGCAGCCCCGATCGCAGCTCCGATAAGCAGGTAAACCGCAATATGCTTAAATAGAGTCCATGCAAAGTTGCCGGCACGTTTAATCCTTGGCTTATGTCTTTCCCAGAAACCAGTTCCCTTTATCAATACTGTACTTGGAGTATTGCCCCCGACAACCGTTACAGATTTTACATATTGTGCAAAGCCGACTTTTTCCAATATAAGGCCACTTATTACCGCCGCGGCAAACGTGAATATGGCATATAGTATAGTTATTTTCCAGCCAAGAAGCGCTAGCAGGAGCCCGAAGATAACAGGATTCAATAAAGGTGAGGCCAGCAGGAACGACATACATATCCCGAAAGGAACTCCTGTATTCAAGAGTCCTACCAGAATAGGAACGGTGGAACACGAACAAAAAGGAGTTAAAGCTCCAAAACCGGCCCCGATAACATTGCCCACTCCCTTGGGAGCGCGGGTAAGAAACGCCTGGATTTTGTCTTGTGGCACGTATTCCTGGAGAAGCCCCACCAGGAATGTGATGCCGATAAAAAGCACAACAAGTTCCCCGGCTATCTGCAGGAAATATATCCCCGCAGTATCGAAGTTATTTAGCATGGCGAGATAATCCTTTGGAAGAAGCCGAAGATGTTATCTTCTATTCTTCTAACAACAATCTTTGTTTTCGCAGCAACTGCTTTCGTTCTCTTCCTTTTCGGTTTCCTTCGGAACAATCTTGATGTTACAGCAGCCGCCCTTTGTCGGCTCTTCTTTGGGAACGATTTTCATATTACAGCAACAATCGTTGTGGCTTTTCTTTTCGCCTCTTAAGAAACTTAAAATACCCTTTTTCTTCTCCGTGCCAGTGTTTTCTGTTGTCATTGTGAATAACTTCCTTCTAGTTTTTTGTTCAATACGTTATTAACCCAATCAGCTTTTTATTAGTTCTCTCTAACCACCTGATTTAGATAGGGTAAAACCTCACGCCAAACTTCCAGTGCTTCCTTGTAAGCTTTCCTGCCTTTTTCAGTCAACTCATATATCTTTCGTTTTCTATCTCCGGTAGCCTCCGATTTCACTGACGCATAGCCACCCTTTGCAAGGCTATTGAGAATAGGGTAAATAGTAGCGTAGGTAGGCGTACAGCAGCCCCTTGTGAATTCCCGCATTTTCTCCAGAAGTGCATAGCCATGGATAGGGCCTTGGGATAGTGTTTGGACTATGAAGAATTTTGATAGGCTCATGTTGATCAGAGATTTCCAGTATTCTTTATCTTCCAGTTGCATTAGCTTGTCCTTATAATGGGCATCAATATATAGACCTTCAATAGGTTAAACCAAAAACCGAAGCCTGTCAAGAATTATTCGTGGAATTAACTGAAAATACTTTTGCAATACGAGTTTATGTAATAGAGAATAATAACTTATGCTAGATAATGTTGTTGTCAGGAAGTTGTCTTCTGATGAGATAAAGTTCGCAAAATGTGAAATGGATCTGTTTATATAAAACTGAATATGCAAATACGTTTTATTAAATAAAAGCAAAATACTATTTGTTAAATACATTAGATTAATATACCAAGAAACCTACCCATTAATAGATCAACCTTGAATCTGTTCTAGCCCGACAAATCCAAGTGATATATACTCCCTTTTTGTTCCTGGAAACTGATACTGCAGCCTGTACCAAATAAGGGTTATGCATAATATCCCAGTTTTCTTGATTGTGTACCCACAGATTAAACACATCTCTTGATGACATGTCCAAAGGCCCGGTGCATACACATTCGCTATACTCAGATTTTGATGAGTGATGCATAACACCTGTTTTAGCCATAATCCGGCTGTTCTCTTTAGCTAAACGATATAGCTTAAAACTCCAGCGTAATCTTGGTGCACATATTTGTTTGCGTCTTTTGTTTATCAACCGGTGTATGGCGTAACTGCTTAACATCAATAGCCTTCTTACAAATAACTGTCTTACAGTATAACCGAATTACAGCCTCATATTATCCACCGGGCTAAATTTCTTATGTTCCTGGACTGCATGTTCACTCTTCAAGCTGGCTGTATAGCGCTTAGTCATAACCAAAGTGCTGTGTCCAAGTAGAGATTGTACTTCAAACTCCCCTGCCCCGTTTATAAGCGCCTGAGTAGCAAAGGTATGTCTAAAAGTATGAGGGCTGCATCTGACACCGGTTAGACCGGCTCTTTTGCCAAGTTCACGCACTACTACTTTTATACCTTCAGTTGAAAGACCTGCACCAGTGGTTGAAAGCCAAAGCGCCGGGCATTCATCCTGACGGGTGAGAAGGTAACGCAGAATGGTTTCCTGGGCCTTATGTCCAATACGGACTACTCTTTGCTTAGCACCTTTACCCATTACAATTATGGTTTCTTTGTCAAAGTCTACATCTTTCAGCTGGATAGCCGACATTTCAGATACTCGGAGTCCGGTATCCAGCATAGTTAGTATCATGGCTTTGTTTCTTAATCCGGTGGGACTATCTCCACAAGTAGTAAGCAAATCTTCTATCTGTTGCCGGGTAAATGGCCGGATTATCTTTTGCTCAGTTCGGGGTGGTTTAATAGTGGCAAGCGGGCTTTTAGAGAGCACGCCTTCCTCAATGAGCCAGTTAAAGAAGCGTTTTACAGCCTTGTAGTAATCAAGTACTGAGGTAGGGTTATTGCGTTCCTGTAATTTGACTAAGTAAAGCCTGACGTGGTTTGCTTCTATTTCCTCAACTGTATTGATACCCAATGTTTGGCAATAACCCAGGAATGAGTTAAGGGCATAGGTATAGTAGCGGATGGTATGGGGTGAAAGACGGGCAACTTTGCATGTCAGGATAAAGGCATTAAGCCTTCCGGAAAGGTTCTTGAAATTAGTTAAATGGTAGGTTTTAGCTTGGGGCTGTTCGTGAGAACCCGATGTAGTTAAATGGTAAGAAAGCATTCATTTTTGGCTACCGGCGGTGCTTTTAGCTTTATGGTGGAGCCGGAGGGATTCGAACCCTCTACCTTTTGACTGCCAGTCAAACGTTCTCCCAAGTGAACTACGGCCCCAGCAACAGATAGATAATCTATCATAAATGGTCACTAAGTGCAACTTTTTTTAGCTTTATAATAAAAATACAGGGCGAGTATTTAACCCTGAATTTCCCGGTTATTTTATTTTTTTACTTTCCAAACAGTGCCACCAGCAGAGTCTTCCAGAAGTATCCCAGCTGTATCCAGACTGGTACGGATTTTGTCTGCCAGCTGGTACTGCTTTGCCACCCGCAGGTCTTTTCTGAGTTCTATCAGCAGCTCTATAAAAGGAGCAACGTCTGTACCGGTTTTGGACTCTGCTACTATCAGACTAAGTCCAAGTATATCCGCCAGTTCTTTAAATAGCTTTTGGCCGTCAGTGCTTTTACCAGCCTCGGCCTCTATACGGTTTAATTCGCGGCTAAGGTCAAAGATAGTAGCCAGAGCAGCCGAAGTATTAAAGTCATTGTCCATATACTGGGTAAAACGCTCACGATATGCCTTGGTATCCACCGCGGTTTCTTTAAACTGGGGATTATCCTTACGGGCAGCTGTCTGACGCAGACGTTCCGCCCCTTTTTCAGCCGCTTCCAGAGCTTCTTCAGAGTAAGTAAGCGGATTACGGTAGCTGGAACTGAGCACAAAAATCCGCAGAGCATCTGCCGAGTAACGGCTGAGGGCTTCTTTTATAGTAACCAGATTGCCCAGTGATTTGCTCATTTTCTCTTCGCCGAGTTTTAGAAGTCCGTTGTGCAGCCAGTACTTAACAAAGGGTTTGACCCCGCTGAAGCACTCGGACTGGGCTATTTCATTTTCATGATGGGGGAATATAAGATCCTGACCGCCGCCGTGTATATCTATCTGCTCGCCCAGATAGCGAAGAGACATGGCAGAACATTCAATATGCCAGCCGGGGCGTCCCAGTCCCCAAGGGCTTTCCCAAGACGGTTCGCCGGGTTTGGTGGCCTTCCAAAGGGCAAAATCCATGGGGTATTCTTTTTCTTCATCAATTTCAACCCGGGCACCGGCCATCATCTGCTCCAGAGTACGATGGGACAGTTTGCCGTAACCGTCCACCTTCTGCACCCGCAGGTAGACACTGCCGTCTACCGCATAAGCATAGCCTTTGTCTATAAGGCCGGAGACCATTTCTATTATCTTGGGCACTTCCTGGGTTGCTCTGGGATAATAATCTGCCGGGGTTATATTAAGTGCAGCCATGGCGTCCAGAAACACCCCGATATTACGCTCTGCCAGAGTAGACGGCTCTATGCCTTGGGCATTGGCCTTGGCTATTATTTTGTCATCTATATCGGTAAAGTTCTGGATATATTTTACCCGATAACCTTTGTAGGTAAGGTAGCGGCGGATTACGTCAAAGTTTATATAGCTCATGGCGTGGCCGATATGCGGCTCTGACTGCGGGGTGATGCCGCAGACATACATTTTTACTTTGCCGTTTTCCAGAGGGACGAATTCTTCCAGCTTGCCGGATAAAGTGTTATATATTTTCATAGTCTATTTTTCATCTACGAGAGCCACCGCCCAGGCTACCATTCCCTCCTGCCGGCCGACAAAGCCGAGTTGCTCCGAGGTGCTGGCTTTAATCCCCACCCGCCCGGGGTCTATGCCCATGGCCTTGGCAAGGTATTTGCGCATGGTATCTATATGGCCGCGTAGCTTTGGTTCCTCCGCTACTATAACTGAATCTACATTTATTATGCCAAAACCTTTTTTAGCCAGCAAGTCTGTCACCTGTTCAAGAAGTTTGAGTGAAGATATGCCTTTGTACTTTGGGTCTCCCGGCGGGAAGTAGAGTCCTATATCCCCCAGTGCCGCCGCTCCCAGAAGCGAATCCATAATGGCATGGGTAAGCACATCTGCATCACTCCAGCCGATAAGCCCGCATTCAAAGGGGATTTCCACCCCGCCCAGCACCAGTTTCTGCCCCGGTGCCAGACGATGGACATCATAACCGTTTCCAATACGCATTATGCTCACCGTCCTTTCTTCAGCAGTATTTCTGCCATAAGCAGGTCTTCAGGTGTGGTTATCTTTATATTAGCACATGCGCCGGAGAATATCCTGACTGGGAGCTTCAGTTTTTCTACCAGTTGGGCATCGTCAGTGGCGATTATACCCACCCGCTGGTAGGCTTTTTGGATAATATCTGCCCGAAACACCTGAGGTGTCTGGACGGATATCAGCCTCTCTCTGGGCAGGGTTTTTTCCACCAGCCCTTCCGGGGATATTTCTTTAATGGTATCTTTGAGCGGCACTGCCGCGATGGCCGAACCGCAGAGTTTAGCCGCTTCCAACCCTTCGGGTATAGAGTCAGGCTCAAGCAGAGGGCGCGCCCCGTCATGAATAAGTATCCAGCCACAGTCACACAGGGCTGACAGCCCTGAGCGGACAGAGTCCTGGCGGAGTGTCCCGCCGGAGCAAATGGCTATAACCTTGCTGAAATTATATTCCTTAACCAGCTCTTTGGCTTTTTCAATATTGTGTTCTGCCATAACCAGAGCAATATCATCTACCTGCGGGGATTCTTGAAAAACCGAAAGCGTGTGAGCCAAAACAGGTTTACCCGCCAGAAGGGCAAAAATCTTGTCCTGCCCCTCCATTCGGCGGCTCTGACCGGCAGCTACAATAACTGCCCCTACTTTTTCATTCAAAAACATCTTCGGTCTCCGTTTTTACCCCGGTAAGCGCCAGTTTAATAGCCTCTTTGACAGTTGAAACCGCAATAATCTGGATACCATTTATATTTATATTCTGGCAATTAGCACCGGCAGGTACCAAAGCCCTCGTAAAACCCAAACGGCTGGCCTCGGAAAGACGTCTTTCCAAATGAGGGATTGTCCTCAGTTCCCCTGAAAGGCCAATCTCACCCAGTGCTATGGTTTCCGGGCAGACCCCGATATCACGGTAACTGGAGGCAATGGCCAAAGCAATAGCCAAATCTGCGGCCGGCTCGTCCAGACGAATACCGCCGGTGGCATTTACTATTATGTCCTGGGTACCCAGCCGCATGGAAAGGCGTTTGGAAAGAACAGCGGCTATCATAATAGTACGGTTAAAATCTACCCCGTTGGCCGTGCGGCGCGGCTGGCCGAAACTGGTGGTATTGGTGAGTGCCTGCACCTCTACCAGTAAAGGGCGGCTACCCTCCAGCACTGCTGTTACAGCTGAACCAACAGTGTTTGCCTGCCGATTAGATAAAAATATCTGCGAGGGATTGGCTACTTCCACCAATCCTTCACTTTTCATTTCAAATATGCCTACTTCGTTGGTAGAACCGAAGCGGTTTTTGACCGAACGTATCAAACGGTAAGCACTCTGGGACTCGCCCTCAAAGTACATGACCACATCTACTATGTGTTCCAGTATGCGCGGCCCGGCGATGTTGCCCTCTTTGGTAACATGGGCGGTGATAAATACGCTGGCACCGCTGCTCTTGGCCCACTGCATCAGGCGGAGGGCTGATTCACGCACCTGATTTATAGCACCGGGTGCGGCCTCAAGCTCAGGCAGGAATACAGTCTGGATAGAGTCTATAACAACCAATGACGGGCAGAGGACTGAAAGCTGGGCTAGAATGGCATTAAGGTCTGTCTCAGCCATAAGGAAAAGCCCCTCGCCGCTGATACCCAGACGCTGAGCGCGCATTTTTATCTGGGCGGGGTTCTCTTCCCCGGAAACATATACCACTTTGCCGCCGCTCTGGGCTACCGAGGCAGCCACTTGAAGAAGGAGCGTGGATTTGCCGATACCCGGTTCACCCCCTAAAAGCATCAGTGAACCCGGTACTATTCCACCGCCCAAAACCCGGTTGAACTCTGAAATAGATAGACTCCGGCGGGTAGTATCTGATGCATTCAGACTGGAAAGCTCGGCTGCCGGGCTGATAACCCGGGCAGGTGCATTTTTACGCCCGAGAGGTGCAGCAATTGTTGTTTCTTCAAGAGTATTCCATTCCTGACAGCCGGGGCAACGCCCCAGCCACTTCAGGCTCTCATGTCCGCAGTTGGAACAGATATAAACATTACGGCTTTTATCCATATACAGAAGACTTTACACAATTTAATCCTCTAAAGCAAGGGCGTATCTGCCCCTTAGTTTACCTCAGATATTCCGGCGAATATACACTTTGTAAAAAAGGATTACTGCCAGACAACCGCCTTGATAAAATATGCCGCCCGGTAAAAGCTCTGCCTAGGCGCTGCCAGCACCCCCCCGCAAAAGGTAATAGGCGGACCGCTTTCAAAGGCTGGCAGGCAGCATAAGACCATGCGTCAGGCTAAGGCTGACAGTAACCCCTATGCCCACCCCATAAGGAGTAAACTATTTCGGAGTTTGTTTTTTAGCTCTTCGCTTAACGGACAAACCAGCGTTTGCTACTTACCCGGCAGGACAGGCTTACCCAACTAATCATTTTTATTTTACCCTAAACAAAAAGGGGAGTCTTAAAACTCCCCTTAAACTAATCCGTTACCGGTACCCGCCCTTAAGGAGTAGCCTGACTAAGCTCAGCCGGTTCGGCCAGCCGGACAATTATTTCGTCTTCGGCAGTATCCACTATTACTTTATCCCCGGCTTTAAATTTAGCCCGCAGCAAGTCTTCAGACAAGCGGTCTTCTATCATGGTCTGGATAGTGCGGCGCAGAGGCCTGGCACCATAAACCTCATCATAACCCTTCTTGCCCAGCAAGTCCTTAGCAGATTCGGTCACCTCAAGCCCGATGCCCTTTTCAGCCATCTGCTTGACCACACTCTTGAGCATCAGGTCAACAATACTGCGAATCTGCTCTTTATTTAGCGAGTGGAAGACCACCACACTGTCAATACGGTTTAAAAACTCCGGACGGAAACTCTTTTTAAGCTCACCCAGCAGCTTGTCTTTCATGTGCTCAAAATTGGTCTGCTGGGCCTTTGATTCGTCTGTCTGAGTGGCAAATCCGATAGTCCCGCTACCCTTGCGGATAAGTTCAGCCCCAATGTTTGAGGTCATGATGATAATGGTATTCCTGAAGTCCACCCGCCTGCCCTTGGCATCTGTCAGGTGGCCGTCATCAAATATCTGAAGGAGAATATTAAAAACGTCAGGATGAGCTTTTTCTATTTCGTCCAGCAGTATCAGGCAATATGACTTGCGGCGAACAGCTTCCGTCAGCTGGCCGCCCTCATCATAGCCCACATATCCGGGGGGTGCACCCACCAGACGGGATACAGCGAATTTTTCCATAAATTCGGACATATCCAGCCGAACCAAAGAGTCTTCCGAACCGAACATAAACTGGGCAAGCGCCCGTGCCAATTCGGTTTTACCCACGCCGGTAGGTCCAAGGAAAACAAAGTTGCCAATGGGGTGACGGGGATCTTTAAGACCGGCCCGTGCCCGCCTGACAGCCTTGGATATGGTAACAATAGCCTCTTCCTGGCCGATAATCCGCTCGTGCAAAGCATCTTCCATATGGAGAAGGCGTTCGGTTTCGTCACCGGTAAGCTGTACCAGAGGGACACCTGTCCACATACTGACTACCTGAGCAATATCTTCTTCGCCCACCACCGGCTTGTCCATAGCCTGTTCGGTCTGCCATTCATCTTCCATGCGGCGTATCTTTTCAGCTATCTGAAGCTCACGCTCGCGGAGTTCGGAAGCATAGTCGTACTGCTGGGTAGCCAGAGCGGCTTCTTTATCCCGGCGGTAGCTGTCTTCTATAGCTTTCATCTCTTTCAAAGAGACCGGCTTGGTGCGTTTCTTTATCCGCACCCGTGATGCAGCTTCGTCAACCAAATCTATAGCCTTGTCCGGCAAAAAGCGGTCAGGTATATATCTGGCAGCCATATTGGCAGCAGCGATAATAGCTTCGTCGCTGATGATAAGCTTATGATGCTCCTCATAGCGTTCTTTTATACCCCTGAGAATGCTCAGGGTATCTTCTATGGCCGGTTCTTCAACCAGTACCGGCTGGAAGCGTCTCTCAAGTGCGGCATCACGCTCAACATACTTACGGAAATCATCCAGAGTGGTCGCACCGATAACCTGCACCTCGCCTCTGGCCAGTGAAGGCTTGAGGATATTGGCGGCATCTACTGCCCCCTCGGCAGCACCGGCTCCCACCATGGTATGGAATTCGTCTATAAACAGGATTATGTTTCCTGCATTTTTAATCTCTTCAATAACCTTCTTAAGCCGTTCCTCAAATTCACCCCGGTATTTGGTACCGGCCACCAGTGAGGCCACGTCCAGTGAGATTATATGCTTCTGTTCCAGAGTTTCCGGTACGTCACCCGAAACAATGCGCTGGGCCAGCCCCTCCACAATGGAGGTTTTTCCTACGCCGGGTTCGCCTATAAGAGCAGGGTTATTTTTGGTACGGCGGGAAAGAATCTGGACTACCCGTTCTATTTCTTTGGAACGCCCGATAACCGGGTCAAGCTTACCAGCCTTGGCTGCGGCCGTCAGGTCAAAACCTAACTGGTCCAGCTGGGGGGTTCGGCTGGGGGTTGTCCGGCTGGCTTTGGGTTTGTTTAAGCCCTGATTCAAGATACGCCCTACTTCGGTGCGCACCTTTTCAACTGTAACCCCAAAACTCTCAAGCACACCGGCAGCCGCCCCTTCACCTTCACGCAGAAGGCCTAAAAGCAAATGCTCAGTGCCAATGTAGTTATGGCCCAGATTTCTGGCTTCATCAATACCCAGCTCTATTACCTTTTTGGCTCTGGAGGTAAGGCCGGTTTCAGAGGTAGCAGGGTGTTCACCCCGTCCCAGTATAAATTCAACAGCCGAACGTACCTTGGCCAGGTTTACGTCCATATTCACCAGCACCCGGGCGGCCACGCCTTCTTCTTCTCTCACCAGCCCCAGCAGTATATGCTCAGTGCCGATGTAGTTATGGTTAAGGCTCTGGGCTTCTTCCTGTGCATAGGTAAGAACCCGGCGCGCTCTTTCGGAAAATTTATCAAATCTGCTAGACATAATTTTTTTACTTTCACTCGGTTAGTACTCTTATTATAGCTCAGCCAAAAAGAAAGTGTAAAGGCAAATAGGGGGCATTAGCTTTGAAATAAAAAAAGACCCTTAACGGGCCTTGTTTTTAATTAAATATCAGAGGGAAAATGGAGCTCTGCTTTCAAGTGAATGAAAAAGCAAAGCTCCCCGGGCAGTGGCATATTTTCCACAAGGAGTTGCCTCCTAAGTATCGTCTGCGCTGGGGCGTTTCACGACCGTGTTCGGGACGGGAACGGGTGGTACCACCCCGCTCTAACCACCAGGGGAGCGGATGCACATTAGTAATTCACTTGTTAACTTTGATCCAAGCGATATTTGTTTACACTATATTAACTGAATACATGGGTTTATATCAATTCAGAAACAGGTCAAGCCCTCGACCATTAGTACTGCTAAGCTTAATACCTTACGGTACTTACACACGCAGCCTATCAAGCAGGTAGTCTACCTGCGGTCTTACCCCCGGTTGCCCGGGATGGGAGATCTAATCTTGAGGCCGGCTTCGCACTTAGATGCTTTCAGCGCTTATCCAAACCAGACTTGGCTACTCAGCAATGCCCTTGGCAGAACAACTGACACACCATTGGTCTGTCCTTCCAGGTCCTCTCGTACTATGGAAAGACCCTCGCAAATCTCCAGACGCCCACGACGGATAGAGACCGACCTGTCTCACGACGGTCTGAACCCAGCTCGCGTGCCGCTTTAACCGGCGAACAGCCGGACCCTTGGGACCTACTCCAGCCCCAGGATGCGACGAGCCGACATAGAGGTGCCAAACCTTGCCGTCGATGTGAACTCTTGGGCAAGATAAGCCTGTTATCCCCGGGGTAGCTTTTATCCGATAAGCCACGGCCCTTCCACTCGGTGCCGTAGGATCACTTTGCCCGACTTTCGTCCCTGCTCGACTTGTATGTCTCGCAGTCAAGCTCCCTTATGCCAATGCACTCTTAGGGTGATTTCCATCCACCCTGAGGGAACCTTTGGGCGCCTCCGTTACAATTTAGGAGGCGACCGCCCCAGTCAAACTATCCACCAGCCACTGTCCACTAGCTTGTTCTAGAGTTAGAGGCTAGATCCATCAAGAGTGGTATTTCAACGTTGGCTCCACCAAGGCTAGCGCCCTGGCTTCTCAGCCTCCCACCTATCCTACACATGATAAACCCAGACTCAATGGCAAGTTATAGTAAAGCTCCACGGGGTCTTTTTGTCCAGTCGCGGGAAACCCGCATCTTCACGGGTAATTCAATTTCACCGAGTCCCTCGTTAAGACAGCGCTCAAGTTGTTATACCTTTCGTGCGGGTCGGAACTTACCCGACAAGGGATTTCGCTACCTTAGGACCGTTATAGTTACGGCCGCCGTTCACTGGGGCTTCGGTTCAGAGCTTCGGTTACCCTAACTCCTCCCCTTAACCTTCCAGCACTGGGCAGGTGTCAGCCCCTATACTTCAGCTTTCGCTTTTGCAGAGACCTGTGTCTTTGTTAAACAGTCACTCGAGCCACTTTATTGTAACCCTCTCGCGAGGGCACCCCTTCTCCCGAAGTTACGGGGCTAGATTGCCGAGTTCCTTAACGAGGGTTATCTCGATCACCTTGGGACATTTACCCCCACCTACCAGTGTCGGTTTGCGGTACGGGCACCATTGCTTCAACAGTAACGAGGCTTTTCTCGACAGCTTGGACTCAACCAGATTGGCTTGGATCTCTCCGCACCTTCCACCAAACTTCAACTTAACTCCAGGACGGATTTGCCTATCCTGAAACGTCTAGGGTTTAGCGACACGCCATGTCCAATGGGCATGCCTGATCTATCCTCCTGTGTCCCCCCTTTACCTCCACAACGGTGGTGCAGGAATAATAACCTGCTGTCCATCGCTCTACGCCTTTCGGCCTCGGCTTAGGTCCGACTAACCCTACGCGGATTAACCTTGCGTAGGAAACCTTAGGTTTACGGTGGGCGTGTTTCTCACACGCCTTGCGCTACTCATTCCGACATTCTCACTTCCCTAAGCTCCACAGTTGTTTACACTCCTGCTTCACTGCCGAGGGAACGCTCCTCTACCATCTACCATATAGGTAGATCCATAGCTTCGGTGACAGGCTTAAGCCCCGTTGGATTGTCGGCGCAACACCACTCAACCAGTGAGCTATTACGCACTCTTTAAAGGATGGCTGCTTCTAAGCCAACCTACTGGATGTCTAGGCAATGCTACTTCCTTTCCCACTTAGCCTGCGCTTAGGGACCTTAGCTGATGGTCTGGGCTGTTTCCCTTTTGACTACGGAGCTTAGCCCCCATAGTCTCACTCCCAGGCTTTGATTAATGGCATTCGATGTTTGGTTAGAGTTGACAGGATCTCTCCCACCTAGTCTATCCAGTGCACTACCTCCATTAATGAACACCTGAGGCTGCACCTAAATGCATTTCGAGGAGAACCAGCTATCCCCGGGTTCGTTTGGCATATAACCGCTATCCACAGCTCATCCAACAACTTTGCCACGTTGACTGGTTCGGGCCTCCGCGAAGTATTACCTTCACTTCACCCTGGCCATGGATAGATCACCCGGCTTCGGGTCTACTCAGTGCAACTAAAACGCCCTATTCAGACTCGCTTTCGCTTCGGCTGCGCAACTTAATTGCTTAACCAGCTGCACTTAGTAACTCGTCGGATAATTCTTCAATAGTCACGCCATCAGAGCTTACGCTCCTCTGACTGCTTGTAGGCACACGGTTTCAGTTCTATTTCACTCCCCTCTCGGGGTGCTTTTCACCTTTCCCTCACGGTACTAGTTCACTATCGGTCATCAAGAGTATTTAGCCTTGCCATGTGGTCACGGCGGATTCCCACGAGATTCCACGAGTCTCGTGGTACTTAAGAAAGAATCAGAAGCCTATACCCTTTAATTTACGGGACTCTCACCCTCTGTGGTTGCCCGTTCCAGGGACCTTCTAATAGGGTTAGGTTTGTAACTTCTCGGTTTGCTCTGCACAAACCAAATTCTTCTTACAACCCCTTGTAAACATAGGCTACAGAACCACTAAGATTACAAGGTTTAGGCTCATCCCCGTTCGCTCGCCGCTACTAGGAGAATAATTTCTTTTCCTCGGGGTACTGAGATGTTTCACTTCCCCCACTTACCTCTACCCAGCCTATGTGTTGAGCTGGGAGTACTCAGGTTTTGCCTGAGCGGGTTGCCCCATTCGGAAATCCCCGGCTTAGCTTGTTAGGCAGCTGACCGAGGCTTATCGCAGTCTTACCACGTCCTTCATCGGCTCTTGATACCAAGGCATCCACCATGTGCCCTTACCTGCTTGACCTGCTTCGGAATTGATATTAACCCGTAGTATTCAGTTTTTAAAGTGCGTAACAAATATAAAGCGGCTTGGTAACATTACCAAGCCGCGAGCTTGGATTCACCTTAAACGAATTTTTATGTGGCTACTGTTATCATTTATCTCTCTGCCTCATTCAGAGGCGAAGGGTATTATATCCCATTGCTTCAACCGCTGTCAAGGGCGACCCCACGTTCAGCGGGAAAAACCTTGGAGATTTTTTCAGATTTTTAAGCTATTTAAAGGTGCTTAATTAAAAGCAGTAGAGTATAGACTTGTGGCTACCCTCTTGTCAAGAACGCCGGGGTGGTTTTTTACCCAAGGGGACATTACGATTGCCGCAGCCGCTATTTCTTCAATTTTAGCTTCAGCAACCCCAAGGTCTTTTAGGCTGAAATTCATATTATTTTTTTTGAGCCAGTTTTCTACTGCCAAAATCCCGTCTGTCTGCCCGAATACTTTTTCCCCCAGCATTTCTATCCGATGGCGGCGCACCGGGTAAAGGTTTCGCATGTAAGCCGGTAGAAGGGCGGCCAGACCATCAGCGTGGGCAATATCATAGTAACCGCTTAAGGCATGCTCCAAGCCGTGCATAGTCATATTGCCGCTCTTGCCTCCCAGTGACATAAACTGGGAACAGGCAATAGTTGAAAGCCAGCTGAGCTGGGTACGGGACTGAAGGTCATGCGGGGTTTGAACAGCTTTGGGCAAATACTCCACCACCAGCCGCATGGCCAGCTCGGCCATTCCATCCCGCAAAGGAGAGGTGTCTGCGGCGGTCAGATAAGGCTCTGCTATATGGCAGAAAATATCCACTCCGCCCTGAGCTGTCTGGCGGGGAGGCAGGCTGAGTGTCAGCAAGGGGTCTACCAAAGACACTTTGGGCTGAAGGCGGTTGTCGGAAATAACCCTTTTCTCATGCTTTTCCCAGTTGGAGATGACTGCATTCCCATTAGCTTCAGAGCCGCTGGCAGCAACTGTAGGTATCATTATAAGGGGTAATAAATCACCCTCAGGGTATTCTTCCTGCTGTATATAGTCCCAAACAGGTCCGTTACAAGCTAGCCCAAAGGCAATTGCCTTGGCGGCATCCATGGCACTCCCACCCCCCAGAGCAATAATCAGGTCTACCCCTTTTGCTCTGGCCAGTTTAATACCCTCATCTACTGTAGATGAACGGGGATTCGGCTCTACATGGTCAAACAGAGTGGTTTGTATACAGGCCTCTTTAAGCAGGAACAAGGCTCTCTCCAGTATGCCTAAACGGCGTACTGCACCTTTCCCCGTGACCAGCAAAGCATGCCTGCCCAGCAGTGAGGCTTCGTGATTCAGGCTGCTTATACTGCCCACCCCGAATATAATACGGGTAGAAAGGTCAAATGTTGTTATCATAAACACATCATAACAGAAGACATAGCCTTTAAAACAGCCCCCTGCTTACTTCCGGTCTTTTACCTTCAGCCGCCAGACATTCGTCAGGTGATAACTAGGAGGGGGGTTCACCATTCCTGCCAAAGAGCCACTTCTGTTTCTGCTCAATACGGATAGCTTCATTGGTAGGCTGGTAGCGGGACAGAAAATCTGCTTTAAATTCTTCAAAACAGTCTTTTTCTATGGAGGTGCGTATTTCCTGCATAAGGTTGCTCAGGAAGGCTATATTATGTATGGTAGCCAGTCGGTAGGCCAGTATTTCTTCACATCGGAACAGGTGGTGCAGGTAGGCCGCTGAATAGTTGCGGCAGGTATAGCAGTTACACTCCGGGTCAATAGGCCCTTTCTGAGTGGCAAAAGCGGCATTGCGGATATTAAGCCTGCCCAAACGGCTGAAAAAAGCCCCGTTGCGGGCCACTCTGGTTGGCAATACGCAGTCAAATATATCCACCCCGCAGCTTACCCCTTCCAGCAGGTCTTCGGGCGCACCCACTCCCATCAGGTAGCGGGGCTTGTTTTCGGGCAGAAAACGCAGGGTATGGCGGACGGTTTCAAATGTAATATCCTTTGGTTCACCCAGTGAAAGTCCTCCCAGCGCATAACCGGGGAAATCCAGTGAAGCCAGATACTCGGCTGACTGCCGCCTCAGCTCGGGGGAAAGCCCGCCCTGAACAATAGCAAAAAGGTGCTGGCTTTTTAGGGTATGGGCAGCAAGACAGCGTTTTGCCCACTGATGGGTGCGTTCCATAGCCGCCAAAACCTCATTCTCAGAGGCTTCGGAATGGGGGCATTCGTCCAGCACCATGGCAATATCAGACCCCAGATCCTGCTGGAAGCTGACCGCATCTTCAGGGGTAATATAGCGGGTACTGCCGTCTATATGGGAACGGAAACTAACCCCGCCCTCATCCAGCTTGCGCAAATTGGCCAGCGAAAATATCTGGTATCCACCGCTATCAGTCAGGATAACCCCGTCCCAGTTCATAAATTTGTGCAGGCCACCCATCTCTTTGATGATAGGTATGCCGGGGCGAAGGTACAGGTGATAGGTGTTGGAGAGTATCATATTTATATTTACGGATTTTAGGTCTTCGGGGGTAAGGGTTTTAACCGTAGCCTGACTGCCAACCGGGCAGAAAACAGGTGTTTCAACTTTGCCATGGACCGTAAAAAGCTGACCGCGGCGGGCCAAACTTCGGGAACTGGTTTTGTTTAATATGAAAGATTTATCCAAAAGATTATGCTCCTGTGATATTTAAGGCTGGCAACAAGGCGGATTGGTTTCGTCCAGATAGTCCTGCAGAATAACCGCTGCCGCTGCTGCATCATCCCGGACGGTTTTATTATTCTTACCGCTGTCATTCATTTTGCGGCGGGCTTCGTCGGTAGAAAAGCGTTCATCCCGGTAAATAATTTCTATATCTAAATGCCTTGAAAGTAGTTCACTGAAACTTTTAACCTTCTCCGCCTGCGGGCCGATAGTACCATTTAGAGATATAGGCAGACCGATAATAAGCAGATCCGGCTGATGGGTTTTGACCAGACTTTCAATATTTTCCAGTGTCTTGGTATCATCGTCACGCCGAAGTATAACCAAAGGGGAAGCCAGTATCCTTAAGGGGTCGCTCAAAGCCGCCCCTATCCACTTGTCACCCACGTCCAGCGCCAGTATACGGCCTATTTTACCCCTCCAAAACGGTTCTTTATATCATTCCCTTTACAGCCTGAAGAGCTTCGTCCAGTTTGGACTTGTCACGCCCGCCGCCCTGAGCCATATTCGGCTTGCCGCCACCGCCGCCGCCGGCTATCTGGGAAAGTTTTTTGACTATATTGCCCGCATGATATCCTTTGGCAATCAGATCAGGGGTTACCATGCACAGGAAGAACGGCTTATCTTCGGTAACCGTACCCAGCACTATTACCCCGCTGCCCAGCTTATCCCGCAGGAAATCAGCCGTCTCACGCAGGGTATCAGCATTGACCGAGGTCATACGGCTGACCAGCAGTTTGACCCCTTTGTAATCTTCAGCTTTGGAAAGCAGCTCTTCCGCCTCACCCCGGGACATCTGGCGTTCCAGATTTTGGACTGCTTTCTTAAGCGTGTCTATTTCTTCTTTCAGTTCAGCCAGTTTGCGTGGTGATTCTTCCGCAGTAGATTCCAGCATGCCCGAAAGTTCGGACAAACTGTCCTGCTGGAGATTAATGAAAGCCTCAGCCTCCCGCCCGGTCACAGCTTCAATACGCCGGAGACCTGCCCCCACACTGCTTTCACTCATTATCTTGAACAAGGCTATTTCACCGCTGGCGGTCACATGGGTACCGCCGCAAAGTTCAGCTGAAACCGCTGGACGCCCCACCCTGAGCACCCGTACCCTGTCACCGTATTTTTCCCCAAAAAGGGCAGTTACACCCTCCTCCAGAGCGTGGCGGTAGGGCATTTCTTCGGCATAAACCGGCAGATTGCGGCGGATTTTGTCATTCACAAATTCCTCTACCCGCCGCATTTCATCTTTACTCATGGGTTTCAGATGGGAAAAGTCAAATCGGAGGCGGTCAGGCGTTACCACCGAACCCCTCTGCTGAACCTGCTCACCCAGCACTTCCCTGAGAGCCGTCTGGAGTATATGGGTAGCGGTATGGTTGCGGGCAATATCCCGCCGGCGTTCTTCATTTATATGGGCAGTAGCCGCTTCAGATATCTTCAGGCAGCCATTTATCACTCGCCCCTGATGCAGAAAAACCCCGTTGGGCAGGTGGAGGGTATTTTTAACCTCAAAACGCCCTGCATCGGTTATAATCTCACCGGTATCGCCCACCTGTCCGCCCATTTCGGCATAAAAAGGGCTCTCATCCAGCACTATGCTGGCCTCGTCACCCTCTTCTATACTGTCAACTGTGCCGCCCTCGGTCAGAATATCTTTAATAGTTGATTTCTGAATGGCAAGTTCGTATCCCACAAAACAGGTTTTTTCGGCATGGCGCATATTCTTGACTGCCTCAGCGGTAGCCGCCGCATCAAAGCTGAACTTACGGCTGGAACGGGCTTTGGTACGCTGGATTTCCATTTCGGATTCAAATCCATCAAGGTCTACACTCAAGCCCTTTTCGGCGGCTATTTCGGTAGTCATCTCCACCGGAAAGCCGTAAGTATCGTACAGTTTAAAGGCATCCTGCCCGGAAATCCGCCCTCCTTTGGTCTGGCGGACTATCTCTTCCAGAAGCTCCAGACCGGTAGCCAGCGTTTCCGAAAAACGGGCTTCCTCACTGGCTATCATCTCCAGTACATAGGTTTGCCGTTTTTTAAGTTCAGGATAAATGCCGCTCATACGGTTAATAACCGCCCCGGCCATATCCACCAAGAAGGGCCTTTCCAATCCCAGCCTGCGCCCGAAAAGGACTGCCCGCCGAAGCAGACGGCGAAGCACATAGCCCCGCCCCGCCTTGTCCGGAATAACCCCGTCAGCAATCAGAAAGGTAATGCCCCGGCTGTGTTCGGATACTATCCGCAGGGCTCTGTCAGTTGCGGCATCACACCCGTATTTCCTGCCCGAAAGCAGGCAGGCTTTTTCCACAATTGGGGCAAATATATCGGTTTCGTATACGTTTTTCTTGGACTGCATCAGTATAGTCAGGCGTTCCAGCCCCATGCCGGTATCAATGCTGGGGGCAGGCAGATTTTGACGCTTGCCGCTCTTGTCCTGATTAAACTGGACAAATACCAGATTCCATATTTCACAGAAACGGCCGCACTTGCAGGAGGGGTTGCAATCCGCCTTGCCGCAGCCCGTTTCCTGCCCGAAATCATAGTGGATTTCACTGCAAGGGCCGCAGGGACCTGAATCCCCGGCCGGTCCCCAGAAGTTGTCAGCCGCATCCAGCCGGACTATCCGGTTTTCGGGTACTCCCTGTTCCTTCCAGAGGGCAATAGCCTCGTCATCATCCAGATAGACTGTTATCCAGAGCCTTTCGGCAGGTATATTTAGCCTTTGGGTTACATACTCCCAAGCCCAGGCAATAGCTTCTTTTTTAAAGTAGTTGCCGATGCTGAAGTTGCCCAGCATTTCAAACATGGTCAGGTGGCTGGCGTCGCCCACGGATTCAATATCGGTAGTGCGGAAACATTTTTGGCAGGAGGCCATACGCGGATTTTCAGGCTTGGCCACACCCAGATAATAGGGCTTGAACTGCACCATGCCGGCGGTAGTTAAAAGAAGGGTGGGGTCATTGTGGGGTATCAGGGAAGAACTGGCAATCCGCTTATGCCCCTTCTCCTCAAAAAATTTCAGATAATTTTCGCGTAATTCATCACTGCTAAACAAAGCCGCACCTGCCATTTCAAGTAGATAGATAAGATAAATACGATTTTAGTTTAAGCTCATCAAGCTGTCAATTTTAATAATCCACAGCGGGTCTTCTATATTATATACATAGGGTTCACTGAGGCTGGTTGTTCGCACTATCCAGACAGGCATAGGCATACAGAGCTGCCCCAATCACCCCGGCATTATCCCCCAGAACCGAAACTATCAGGCGGACATCATCCCCCGCCAGACGGAAAGCCCGTTTATAAAGCACTTGGCGGGCAGGCTCAATAAATATCTCTCCCAGCTTGGAAACCCCGCCCCCCAGTATAATAAGCTCCGGGTTAAATATATTGGCAATATTCACCAGCCCGATTCCCAGATATTCCCCTGCCTGACGGATAATCCCCAGACACAGCCTGTCACCCTCTGAAGCCGCCCTGCCTATATCCTCTGCGGTCAAAGCCGAATAATCCGCCTTGAAGCGTTCTACCAGTACGGAAAATTCACCCCCAGCAAGTTCGGTCTGAACCCTGCTGACAATAGCCGTACCCGAAGCCAGTGTTTCCAAACAGCCTTTGTTGCCGCAGACATCTTCCTTACCGTTTATATCCAGACACATATGCCCTATTTCACCGGCACAGCCGCTCTGCCCCAGATACAGCTCATTATTTATAATAATACCGCCCCCGATACCGGTGGAAACGGTCAGGTAAACCAGATTTTTAACTCCCAGCCCCACTCCCAGACGGTGTTCACCCAGTGCCGCAGCCGAAGCATCATTTATAATAAAGGTCTTGAGATAACGTTCTGTAAGCATATCCCTGAGGGGCACGTCCCGCCAGTCGGGCAAATGGGGAGACTGGGTAACCAGCCCGTTTGGCATATCTATACCCCCGGCAACTGCCGCAGCAAGTGCCTCAAACTGTGAGGTATTCAGGTTGTTACGCTCAAGCAAGCGGTCAAGCACCAGGCAGATGCTCTCAAATACACCCGTTACCCCGTTGAGGGCACAGGTAGGCTCCTGTTCCCAAGCCACCACCCGTCCGTCATGGGTGACCACCGCCGAACGGATTTTACTGCCGCCTATATCCAGACACAAACAGGGCTTGCTCATAACCTCTGAATTACTACGGTTCAATAAAGCCCCCTATTTTTAGTTAAAGTGAATAACCCTAGGCCTTCAGGAATGGCAGCCAGTCCATCAAACCAATTCCGGCATATATCAGAATAATATATTTGGGGAACTTGCCTAGGAACAGCGCCGGCAAAAACTTGTGAACAGGCATGCGTGCCAATCCGGCAATCAGCCCTCCCACATCAAAAGGCACTATCGGCTGGGCAGCCAGAAAGGCGATAGCCCAAGCACCGTATTTCTGTATCCAGATTTCCACCCGGTTGTAACCCACCAGACCTTCGGGAATGGCCAGTTTTTTACCTAACCGGCCGGCAAAATAACCGCTCATTTCACCCAGACTGCCGCCCAGAGCACCGAACAGAGCTACCAGCACCGGATTAAAATTGGTTGCGGCAGCAACCATAATGGAAATAGCAAAAGGCACCGGGGCTATAACCGTGGCATTAGCCAGTATAGACATAACAAAAACCAGCAGGTACGTCAGCCAGGCATATTCATCAAGGGGTATATCCAGACTGTCTACCAGCGAATTAAGTCCCCAGGCCAACAGAAAACTGAGTGCTATAAGAGCCCCAAAGGTTAATAAAAGACTGCCCCATTTTACTGTTTTCAGTTGTTCCCTGAGAGACTGTTTTTGTTTTTCTTCCAAGCTATTTTCTCCCGCAAAGTTCGGCAACCAGCAAACTCAAGGCCAGCTCCGGTTCAAAGCGGCCGGTTTTTATATAGAGGTCTGTCTCAAGCAGTTTAGTGTAAATATTTTTAAGGCTGTCCATATTCTGGCATACAGCCTGAGAGGCCGTTTTCCTGAGGGCGTATTCCGAACCGCCCATAACCTTGAAAACCTCTGCTTCCTTCAATCCCCGTTTTTTAAGGGCAGTATAACGCACCATCAGCCGAAGCTGGCGTACCAGCATGAAGAGCAGAAAACCGGGTGACCCGCCGGCGGAAGTAAAAGCCGCCAGAGACTGCTGGGCTTCTTTAACCTTGCAATCCAGTATAGCATCCACCAGAGAGAATATATTTACTTCCTGAGCATAGCCCACCATAGCCTGCACATCTGCTTCCTCTATCACCCGCCCCTGTGCATACAATCCCAGTTTTTCAATCTCGGTAGAAAGTGCCCACAAATCGGGCCCCGCCAAGCGGCCCAGCAAACGGGCAGCCGGAACAGACATCTGGATAGAAGATTGTTTGGCACGCTGCATTACCCAACCGGGCAGGTTTTGGGCAGAAAGAGGTGCAAAATGCTTAACCTCGGCACGGCTGCCTATTATTTTGAAAAGGGGATTGGTTGCCAAAGCGGACACTTTTTCTTTTTCGCGGTAGTCACCATCTTTGGCAGTAGTATAGTCCAAAAGCACCGCCAGAGTTGTCGGAGGCAGATTATCCAGTGCCCGGGCAAACTCATCAGGGCTGTTTTTGTTTGCGGTATCCTTGGCGGCAGTTTTGCCCTTTGCACCCTCAAACCTCTCCAGCAGTCCGTTCACTATAACCAGCCGGGCAGGAGCTAAAAAGGGAATAGTCTGTACGTAATTTAAAAGTTCGGCAGCCGTCAGGTTTTTAGCTTCCAGCAAAGTGGTATTGGCCGAAGCCAAAGACTCATCACCCAAAGCCTGTTTTATCTGCTTCAAGCGTTCTTTCAGGGAAAAATCATCACTGCCGGTAAAAATATACAGCAAATTCAAGCCACCTTCGGCTGATATTGTAGCATAAGAAAGCAGGTACGTAACCTTTGAAGTTTAGTGCAAAAATGCCTTACAGTATGTTACAATCTGCCCGTAAGCTACACTTGGAGGATTTGAAACAATGCCCGAAGAAGTTGTGATGCCCTACGAACTCCGCAAACATATTGCCATTGCCAATGACATGGAAATAGCCCCTGAAATAAGGGAAAAGACTATTAAACATATTGCCCGCTTTGGTTCCTACGAGGCACTGTGTGCCCTGCTGGACATTGCCTGCAATACCAAGGCAAATTACGGTGAACGTGATCTGGCTCTCAAGGTATCCAGAGACGTACTCAAAAACAGCCGCAAAAACGATATCTAGGAGCAAAAGCGAAAGTAATATATGGCAGTAACAATAGGTATAATAGGTCTGGCTAAAAGCGGACGCACCACCATTTTCAACGCCGCTACCCGCAGTAACGCCGCCACCGGCTCTTATTCACAGAGTAGTTCGGCCAACGTAGGCATTGTAAAGGTGCCTGATGCCCGTTTGAGTCCCCTGGAAGAGATGTTCCACCCCAAGAAACTCACCCCGGCCGAAATAAAATATTTTGACGTGGGGGCATCTCTCAAAGGCGGCACTAAAGACAGCTCTTTTTCAGGTGAACTTTTGACCCAACTGCAAAACGTAGATGCCCTGCTTAATGTTATCCGGGCATTTGAAGACACCGCCATCCCTCTGCCTGCCGGCGGCATCAACGCCGAACGTGACCTGACCACCATGAATGCCGAGCTTATTTTTTCAGACCTGACTATTATTGAAAAAAGGCTTAACCGCATCGGCAGCCAGATGAAGAGTGCCAAACCCCCGGAGAGAGTCGCTCTGGAACGTGAAAAAGAACTCATGGCCCGAATCAAAGAAGCCATGGAGAAAGATATTCCCGTCCGTGATATGGAAGTGGATGAGGAAGAGGCCAAAATACTGTCCGGTTACCAGTTTCTGAGCAACAAACCGGTGCTTATGGTTATAAACATCGGCGAAGATGACCTGCCCAAGGCCGCCGAGATGGAAGCCGAACTCAATACCCGCTACGGCGGCAAAAACTACAGGGTGATTGTAATGTGCGGCAAACTGGAAGCCGAACTGATAAATATGGACGAGGCTGAAGCCACCGAATTCCGCTCAAGTTACGGGCTTAAAGAAACCGGACTTGACCGCACCATAAGAGCTTCCTATGACCTTTTAGACCTTATCTCATTCTTTACCGTAGGGCCGGACGAAGTGCGGGCTTGGACTATTACCCGCGGTACTATATCCCAGAAAGCAGCCGGCAAAATCCACTCCGATATAGAACGGGGATATATACGGGCAGAAATTGTCCACGTCGGTGACCTGCTTACCGCCGGTTCACTGGCGGAAGTCAGAAAACGCGGTCAGCTGAGGCTGGAAGGCAAAACCTATATAGTACAGGACGGAGATACCGCCAACTTCCTGTTTAACGTCTAAATCTGCTCTATAAGGGCGGAAAGTATCTCCGCCCCGCGGTAAACCAGTTTTGAACAAAGGCCTTCCCGGAGGCCTTTTTCTTTTACCAGTTTAGCCCCCTCCGGAGTGCCTATATTGCATTTGATTAGGTCACGGCATGCCGTAGCCCCGAATTCAGCTTCAAACTGCTTTAGAAACTCGCGGCCAAGGCGGTTACACTTTTCTCTGGCCGCTTTATCTTCAACCGAAGCCTGCCCGAATTTCAAACCTATCACCATCAACCCACCGCTGATTACCCCGCAAGTGTCACCCCGCGCCGCCATGCCTCCGCCAAAAGCTGAAGCCAGTTTAAGGGCTGTCCCGGTTTCAATACCCAGAGACGGGGCAAAGGCCGCAAGCAAAGACTGGGCACAGTTGAAACCCTTCTCATGAAGGATTTGGGCTGAAACGGCTATATCACTCATGGATTTCATTCTCCTGAAATATATATCTGAAGGAGGCCTAAAGTATAAATATACCTTATTTTTGAGGTAAATTAAAAAACCCGCCTTCTTCGGGCAGGTTTAAACCGCATTATTGTACTTGCAACCGGCTGAAACTTAAACAGGCCCGCCCATTTCCTCCAGCCGTTCATCACTTATGCCGAAATGGTGGGCAACTTCGTGCTTGACTACCCGCCGGACTTCGTCTTTTATGTCATCTTCAGACTTAACCGTATCCAGTATGGCCAAACGGAATATAGTTATACGGTCAGGAGTAACCATACCATAAGAAGCATGGCGTTCAGTCAGGGGAACACCTTCGTAAAGCCCCAGCAGCTCTTCGCCCGCTTGCATATCCAGATTGCGGCGCTGGACGCGGCTGGGGCGGTCAGCCACCAGTATTTCCACATTATCCAGCAGGGCTAAAAATTCCTCCGGCAGGCTGTCCACCGCCTCTCCCACTAATTGCTTGAACTGTTCAATATCCATATTTTTATAATATCCCCAATCTGCCCGGAATAACAGCCCGAACATATCCCCCGCCTGCCAATAAATCCCTGCCTTGTAAATAACCCGTCTTTAGGCTAATCTTTTCATAATAGCTATTTTATATTATCAAGGAGTATTAAAGTGTTTGACTTTTTCTTTGGCGGAATTTTGGGGCTTATCTCTTTTGCAATTAGCCTGGCATTTTATTTCCTGCCCACCATAATCGCCCTGGCTAAGCACCGCCGCAATACCCTGGCCATTTTCCTGCTGAACTTCTTCCTCGGCTGGACTTTTATCGGCTGGGTAGTCGCTCTTGTCTGGTCAGTGAAAAAGTAACCCTGCCTTTATGCTGGAAATAAACTACTCAACTGTTATTGACCCTTTTCTGCGGAATATCAGAAGTTTTATACCAGATTTCGGCGGAATAAAACCGGGTGAACGGGTACTGGACGTCTGTTCAGGTTCAGGGGCTCAAGTAGGCGAATACCGCAAACGGGGTATTCTGGGTTTCGGGCTGGACCTCAGCCCGGATATGCTCAGCCTCTCCCGCCGCCTGTATGACCCCGCCTTACCTTCGGCCGGTTATTTTACCGAAGCAGATGCCCGCCATCTGCCATTTGCAGATGCCAGTTTTGACTATACCTCTACCACTCTGGCACTCCATGACAAACCCGCCCAAACCTGTCTGGAGATACTGGCGGAAATGAAACGGGTGGTCAAACCGGAAGGTTATATCCTTATAGCAGACTACACCTGCCCCCTGCCTGCCAGTTTTCCCGGCTGGATAATAAGAACCATAGAACGCCTAGCCGGCGGTGAACACTACCGTAATTTCCACCAGTACCTGAAACATGGCGGCGTACCCGCCCTGTTTGAAGAACTTGGCATCAAGGCTGAGGGCACCCAAACCACCAGTTACGGCCTGATAACTGTTACTAAAGCTAAAGTAAGTTGACAGAAACAGCCAAATGCTATAAAAATAATGGCTGAATATTAGAGCCATATAATATCCAAGGAGGCTTTTCATGAAAATAGAACCTGAAGTCCGCAAAGAGATTAACCAAGTGCTGGATGCAATGAAAGAAGCCGTTGAGGCCAAGAATATAGAAGCACTGGTGGCACTGGTAGACAGTGAACCGAATATACTCACCGTGGGTCCCTGCCCGGACAATGTCGGCCTTGGGCAGAACGGCTTCAGACGCTGGATGCAAGCCCTGCTAGACAAAGCTACCCCGGTAAAATTCAAGTTAGGGTTTACCACCATAAAAGGCAACGGCCCGGTTGTCTGGCTGGATACCCATGTAACCTATACCTGTAAAAATGGAGAAAACCAAAAGGATTTTGATTTTTACCTGAGCGGAGTGATGGAAAAGGTTACGAACGAGTGGCGCTGGAGCCAAATGCATTTGTCTGCTCCTTCGGAACTTGAATTTCCCGAAGGACCGCCTCCCTCACCTGAGGCTGAAAAACCGGCGGAAAAACCAAAAGACACAACTGAAAATAAAGCTCCAAACCCGGAACAGGGCGAAGATGCCCCTCCCGAATGGAATTATATGTAAACTCACCTTTGCAGACTACAAAACCCTCGTCACAAAGGCGGGGGTTTTTCTTTAAACAAATGCGGCAGACAGGCAGACAGCCTCTGCCCGAAAGAAAGGCGGTTGGGGTATGAACGTGTTTCGCTCTGCCCTGCTCTTTTATGTATTTGCCATGCTGGCGCTGTGTTTTATACCGGCCTGGCATAGCTTCATCAGTCAGGTCACAGGCTCACTTGACCAAAATCTGAGCTTGGTTATCAAACTGATAGCTGACCCTCTGGAATATGTTTGGAAGTGGGTGCTGGCAATATTTATAATACTGCTGCTGAACCGCCGGAATTAAAGGCTCCTCAGATATTCGTCCATAACCAGCGCCGAACGTTTGGCCGCTCCCATAGCGCTTATGACTGTATCAGAGCCGGTTACTATATCCCCGCCAGCCCAAACCGCTTTATGCGAAGTTTGCCCGCTGATACCGGCCGCCACCGTGCCGTTGGGGTTTACCTGCAAATCAGGGGCAGACTGCATAACCAAGGGATTGGGGCGGGTACCCAGAGCAATAATAGCTAAATCTATGTCCATTTCAAATTCACTGCCATCCACCGGTATGGGACGGCGGCGGCCGCTGGCATCAGGTTCGCCGAGCTCCATCTTTTGGCAATCCATAGCCCGCACCTTCCCCTGTTCATTTGCCAGAAAACGCACAGGACTTGTCAGGAAATGAAATTTGATACCCTCCTCGCGGGCATTTTCCACTTCTTCCTTTCGGGCCGGCAGTTCAACTTCGGAACGGCGGTAAATAATACTGACTTCTTCGGCACCTAAACGCAAAGCACAGCGGGCGGCATCCATAGCTACATTACCGCCTCCAATCACCGCCACCTTTTTGCCCTTTTTAACCGGGGTATCATATTCAGGGAAACTGTGAGCTTTCATCAGGTTTATCCGAGTCAGAAACTCATTAGCTGAATATACCCCGTTCAAGTTTTCACCCTGCACATTTAAAAACAGAGGCAAACCCGCTCCGGTTGCCAGAAAAACAGCCTGAAAGCCTTGCTTAAAAAGGTCATCAAGCGAAAACAGCCTCCCTGCCACCGAATTGAGTTCAATCTTAACGCCCAGTGATTTTACGTATTCCACTTCACCCTGCACTATATCCTTAGGCAGGCGAAATTCGGGTATGCCGTACATCAGCACCCCGCCGGCTGTATGCAAAGACTCAAACAAGGTGACATCATGGCCCAAACGGGCCAGTTCGGCAGATGCAGTCAATCCAGCCGGCCCTGCCCCAACCACCGCCGCTTTTTTCCCGCTCTTGGGTTTAAGGCTTTTAGGCAGATTAACCTCGGCAGAATGTTCACGCTCCCAGTCCGCCATGAAACGTTCCAAACGCCCAATAGCTATGGGGACTTCTTTTTTATTCAATATACAGGCCTGTTCACACTGGGTTTCCTGCGGGCATACCCTTCCGCAAACCCCCGGCAGGCTGTTGGTCTTTTTAAGTATGCGGGCGGCTTCAGGCATATCGCCTTCCCTTAAGGCCAAAATAAATTCCGGAATATCTATATTTACCGGACAACCCTCTACGCAATAACGCTTTTTGCACTGCAAACAGCGGGCAGCCTCAATATGGGCATCAGAAGGGGTGTAGCCGGTGGCCACTTCGGAAAAATTTTGAATCCTTTTAGCAACCGCCTGTTTGGGCATATCAATTCTATTCAGACCTGCTTTAGCCATGGTTTCCGCACCCCTCTTCCTTGCAGCGGCATCTCTCGGAGGCCACAGCCTCTTCAGCCACATAGGACTTCTGGCGTACCAGCAACCCGTCCCAATCCACTTTATGCCCGTCAAACTCCGGTCCGTCCACACAGGCAAAATGGGTCTGCCCGTCCAGACTGACCCGGCAACAGCCGCACATTCCGGTTCCGTCTATCATTATGGGGTTAAGGCTGACAATTGTTTTCACCCCGAAAGGCTGGGTGGTTTTTGAGCAGAATTTCATCATAACACTGGGACCTATTACTATTACCCGGTCTAGTTTGGTATCTGAAGAAAGCAGGTCACGCAAAGGTTCGGTAACTAACCCTTTGATGCCGGCAGAACCGTCATCAGTGCAGACTATCATTTCATCTGAATATTTCGTAAGGCGGTCATGCCAGAAGAAAAGATCTTTACTGCGGGCACCCACTATACTTATTACCCGGTTACCCGCCTCTTTCATAGCTCTGGCAATGGGTACAATGGTAGCCATGGCAAAGCCGCCGCTTACGCAAACCACTGTCCCGAAATTTTCAATCTCGGTAGGCTTACCCAAAGGACCTGCAAAATCCAGTATAGCATCACCCTTGCCCAGCTTGGCCAGTTTACGGGTGGAAACACCTATTTCCATGTAGATAACAGTAACTGTTCCGGCTTGAGCGTCCCAGTCTGCAATAGTCAGAGGGAAACGCTCTCCCTCAGTATCAACCCTGAGGATAACGAATTGTCCGGCAGCCGCCGCAGCCGCTACTTTAGGTGCCTGTATCTTCAGCAAGTGTACTTTGGGCAACAAATCCTGCCGCTCAATAATCGTATACATACCTCTCCTTGCGTATACTGCTGGACAAAACCCAGAAGCATCTATGAGTATTAGTGCCGATTTACAGGTAAATATAAAAACCTATGATAATTTATCATTAAATGACGCCTTACTTCAAACCATAACCAGTTGAATTTAGCTTGATAAAGTTATAATATATTAAGCGTTTTAACCCGCTTGGTTGTCTATTAAGCATTAAGGAAACAACATGTTTATTGAACTTGTCCATATTGGTTTCGGCAATATTCTGGCCATGAACCGGGTTATTGCCATTTCTCCGCCCAGTTCTGCCCCCATTAAACGTATTATACAGGAAAGCCGGACTAAAGGCTTTTTGATAGACATGACCAACGGCCGCAAAACCAAAGCGGTTATATTTACTGACAGCGGGCATATCGTACTGGCGGCGCTTGCCCCTGAAACTATTACCGGACGCCTTTCTATTAGCCGCGGCGGTGCGGTAAAACCTGAGCTGGTTGATGACAAACTGGAACTTTAATAAAGCTGAAAAACCCCTGCTGTTGATTGTTTCCGGTCCTTCCGGCGTAGGTAAAGATGCAGTTCTGGCCCGTATGAAAGAGCGCAAACTGCCCCTGACCTATATAGTCACAACCACCACCCGCCCCAAACGGGAAACCGAAACCGAGGGAGTTGATTATAATTTTATCAGACCGGCTGAATTTCAAGAGCTTATCAGCCAGAATGAACTGCTGGAATGGGCTAACGTTTACGGAAATTTTTACGGCGTCCCCAAAGCGCCTATCAGGCAAGCCTTATCCCGCGGTTCAGACGTTATTGTAAAAGTGGACGTTCAGGGTGCGGCCAGCATCAAAAAAATAGTGCCGAATGCGGTATTTATTTTCCTGATGCCCCCGGATATGGACGAACTGACCCGCCGTCTGGAACACCGCCTGACCGAATCACCCGAATCCCTCAGACGGCGACTGGCTACTGCCCCGCTCGAAATAGAAAAACTCCCCGACTTTGACTACGTGGTAGTCAACCCAGAGGGGGAGATTGATAATGCTGTCCGTGAGATTATGTCTATTATTGCGGCCGAACACTGCCGCATACAGCCCCGTTTAATTGAACTTTAGAAAATAAGTTTAAACAAACCAGCCACCAGAAAGCCCAGCACACCGCAAATAGGAAATGTAAGCAGCCACGCCCCCACAATATTTCCCGCCACACCCCAGCGTACTGCAGAAAGCCTGCGGGTAGCTCCCACCCCCATAATAGCCGAAGAAATGGCATGGGTGCTTGACACAGGAATACCTATTGAAGCCGCTATCTGGATAACTGTAGCGGCAGCAGTTTCAGCCGCAAAACCATTTATCGGCCTAAGGTTAGTCATACGCACGCCCACTGTCTGGATAACCTTCCAACCGCCGATAGCCGTCCCTGCGCTGATAGACAAAGCCGAAAGAACAATAATCCAAAACGGTATAGCGTCCCAGAGACCGGCATTACCGGTATAAAGCACTGTACCCAGAGCAATAATACCCATAGGCATCTGCCCGTCACTCCGCCCGTGGCTGAAAGCCATGAAAGCGGCTGAAAATATTTGAAGGTGGGAAAAAAGCCCATTAGTCTTGGAGGGAACACTCCGTCTGAATATCCAAAGCAAGGCAACCATAAGCAGGTAACCACCTGCCATACCCATAATAGGGGCAATACCTACAGCCGCAATAATCTTTAAAAGAATACCCCAATCTACCGATCCAAACCCCGCCATAGCCACACCGGCCATGGCCAGACCGGCCACCAGACAGTGCGTCAGACTTACGGGAAGCCCCTTACGGGTAGCCACCACAGACCAGATAACTGCGGCTACAAGTCCGGCAATAACTGTTTCATAGGTAAGTGATTCAGGTCCCAGTATGCCCTTGCCAATAGTTCTGGCCACAGCTGTACCGGTAAAAACACCCACAAGATTGGCAACCGCCGCCATTATTATAGCCTTGCGGGGAGACAAAACACGCGTACCAACCACGGTGGCAATGGCATTAGCTGTGTCGTTGGTACCGTTTACAAAGGCAAAACCTATGGCTAAAAGGATAATAAGAAGATAAGGTAAAAACGAGGCATCAGGCATTCTTCAGGGCAACCCCCTCAAGAACATTAGCCACATCTTCGCACCTGTCAGTGGCAGTTTCCATATGTTCAAATATCTCACGCCACTTGATGATGTTTGCCATGTCTTTCGAATCGGTAAAAAGCTCACCCAGAGCCGCTCTGAAAGCCACGTCCGCCAAATTTTCCAGACGGTTTATCTCTACGCAATGGGAAATAACCTGTTTCATCTCAGACTTGTGCCGAAGATGGGGCACCGCCAGCGAAACTTCCTTGGCAGCCAGCACAATAATGGCGGCCAGTTCTTTGGCACGTTCACCGGGCCGCCCGGTTTTGTAAATAAACATAAAATCTGCAGCTGAATGAATAAAGTCGGTAACATCATCCATAGTGTGGGCAAGCAAAGCAATGTCTTCGCGGTCAAAAGGGGTAACAAAGGTACGGTGGAGAAGGTTTATAATCTGGTGGGCAATACTATCACCCTCATGTTCCAAATCTGCAATCCGGGCTACTTGATCATCCACATTTACCCAGTTATTAACTAACTTGTCTAATTCCTGGGCGGTAATTACCATGTTCTTCGCACTCATCTCAAGCAGGTCAAAGAACTTTTCCTCCCTTGGGATAATACTGATTCTAGGCAACTGTCCTCCTATGCCGTCGGCATCTCATTTATTTTTTCTTTCATTACGATATATATGATAGAGTCTTGGGTGGTCAAAATCAAGAAAAAGCTCAAGTCCCGCCAAACGTAAAAGAATTTAAAAACAGGTTATCATATATTTATTTGACTGATAGATAACCGACAATACATATCCGCACCTCACCCGCCATAACAACCATCATAGCTAAATATGCCCATTATTTGACAGCAGCCCTTCAACTGCCTAAAATGCCTAAGCCTGAAAAACACACTTGACCATTGGGTGGCCTAGGTGCCATGATAGAAATATATTTTTGAGAATATGCTAAAAGAAGAAATACTTAAACCCATCTCTCATCACGAGCACTGCCATCATAAGGTCTTTCGGGTAGAGAGAAAACAGAAAAGCCGGATTAGTTCGCTTTTGAGCCAGCTGAAGCAATTCAGAAACTCTATAAGCAAACAGCGAGACTAGAAAATGTATATTGTGATTGCCGGCGGCGGCACGGTAGGCTACAATATAGCCTCCATGCTGGTCGTAGAAGACCACGAAGTGGTAGTTGTTGAGCAGTCTGAAAAGGCTGTTGAATACCTTAACCAACAGCTGGACATTAAAACTATTTTCGGTAATGCCGCCATTCCCCGCATACTGCGTGATGCCGAAGTTCAACGGGCCGATCTGGTTTTAGCAGTAACAGACCGTGATGAAACCAATATGGTTATCTGTTTTATTGCCAAAGAAATGGGCGCCGCCACTACTGCCGCCCGAATCCGCAATTCCGAATATACCGGTTATTTTATACCTCCCGCCAAGTCCACTCTGTCTGCCAGACGGATTATCCGCCCCAAATCACTGGGTATTGACGTATTTATAAACCCTGAAGTAGAGATGGCTCGTGAAATACTGGGCATTCTGTCCAGTTTTTATTCCACCCCGGTGGAACAGCTGGCTAACGGGCTGGTCCAAATACGGAGTTTTACTATTGAAGGCTCACCCATGGCCGGCAAGACCCTGAGTGAGTTAAATTTTGCCAAACCCTGCGTGGTGGCCGCTATTGCCCGTAAAGAAGAGCTTCTCGTACCCCGGCCTGACCTGGTTTTGGAAAACGAAGATGCCCTTTATCTGGTGGCCGAACGTGACAATATGGACTATCTGGGGCGGATGTTCAGTGCCATCCAACGCCCTGCCCGCAGCGTTTTTATACTGGGAGGCACCCAAATAGGAATGCTAGTTGCCGAGGGGCTGGCAGACCATGACGTTGTTGTAAAGCTGATAGAACCTGACGAAGAAAAAAGCCAGAAGGCGGCTGTAAGGCTGGAAAAGGCGGTGGTACTCAAAGGAGACCCTACCGACCGAGATTTTCTGACCGAACAGGGCGTACCTTCGGCTGATGCTTTTGTGGCCACTACCGAAAATGACGAATTCAATATTTTAAGTTGTCTGGTAGCCAAAAATCTGGGGGTAGACCGTAGCCTGACGGTTATCAACAAACCTTCTTACATACCCTTGGCCGAAGCTGTAGATATAGATGTTGCCGGTTCTCCGGCTATTATTACTGCCCGGAAAATAGCTCACTTTGTGCTTTCCGGCGGAGCTATTGCCGCTACTTTGCTGGAAAGCGGCCAGCTGGAAGCCGTGGAATTTGTGGTAAGCCCGCAAGCCGGTATCATAAACCAAAAGGTTAGCCAGATTGAAATCCCCAAGGAAGCCACCATCGGGGCTGTTGTCCAGAATAATCAGGTTATTATTCCCCCTGACGAAGCTGTTATCCATGCCGGAGACCATGTTATTGTGGTCTCCCAGCTAAACGTTCTGCATGACGTGGAGAAGCTGTTTAAATAAACCATGAAAATAAATAACGTTCTCCATTACCTGGGGCTGGTTATTGCCATTGTGGGTGGCTTTATGCTTATCCCCTTTACCTTCAGCCTGATAAACGCAGAGCCGGACCAAATGGCCTTTGGCATTTCCATTGTCATCACCTTAAGTGCCGGCTTTCTGCTGTGGCGTTTCACCCCCATCACCGAAAGGCGTATCAGCCTGCGCGAATCTCTGGCTATTGTAGCCGGAAGCTGGATTATGGCCGCCCTGTTCGGTTCACTCCCTTTTATCATTTCAGGGGTACTCCCCAGTGTTATTGACTGTATCTTTGAAGCTATGAGCGGCTTGACTACCACCGGTGCCAGTGTGTTCAGCAGTGTAGAAAACCTGCCTCACGGCATACTTGTCTGGCGCTCCCTGACCCAGTGGATAGGCGGCTTGGGTATCATTATGCTGTTTGTCACCATCCTGCCCATGCTGGGCATTGGTGCTTCCCAGCTTATGGAAGCTGAAACACCCGGTCAGCAGGAACGGCTGACCTCACGTATCCGGGATACCGCCAGAACCCTGTGGCTACTGTATCTGGGTTTTACAGTGGCAGGCTTCATAGCCCTTGTTATTGCCGGACTGCCCGGATTTGATGCCTTTAATGTCATTTTGGCTACTACCCCTACCGGCGGTTTTGCACCCGTAAGCAGTATCGGAGTATATAACAACCTGGCTGTTGAACTTATTCTTATTTTCTTCATGGTGGCCAGCGGGGTAAACTTCGGACTTTATTACTACCTGCTCTGGAAAGGCCGTCCCGCCAAATTTTTCGGCAACCCGGAGTTCAAGTTATATATAGGTATTCTGGCAGGCTGTATACTCCTTATAAACTGGGATCTGGTAGCCAATGCCGGCATAGGTATTTTTGAGGGTTTGCGTCAGGCCAGCTTCCAGACGGCCTCAGTTATGACTACCACCGGTTTTGCCACCGCTGATTTTGCCACCTGGCCGCACTTCTCACAGGCTATTTTACTGGTACTGATGGTAGTAGGTGCATCTGCCGGTTCTACCGGCGGCGGTCTGAAAGTAATCCGCCTGCTGGTTTTGTTTAAATACACCTACCGCCGCATACTCCTGACTTTCAACCCCAACGCAGTTATACCCATAAAAATAGGCGGCAACGTTATTTCCGACAAGCTTATCTCGCGTTCAGTAGGCCTGACTATACTCTATTTTGCCGCCCTGTGGGCAGGTTTTCTAATCATGAGTGCCATAGGGCTGGACTTTGTTACTGCCCTATCCAGCATTACCTCCTGTTTGGGAAACATAGGCCCGGCTCTGGGTACTGTCGGCCCCATGTCCAGTTATGCGGACATACCGGGCATAGGCAAACTGGTACTCCTTATAGCCATGCTGGTAGGCAGAATAGAGCTTTTCACCTTACTGGTTTTATTCGTGCCGGCCTTCTGGCGCTGGCGTTAAACACCCCCTTAGTTGTAAAGTATTAAACTGCAGTTTATAATGGACTTTGTGGAAATGAGGGGCTATCCGATAAACTATGGAATTTGAACGTATACTGGTACCTGTAGACGGCACGGAAACTGACGAAGAGGCTATAAGCCTAGCTTGCACTATATCTAAAGTTTCCGGCAAAACCAGAGTATTTGCTGTTCATATCATTCCGGTTGAACGGGCTTTGCCTCTTGACGCAGAGCTTTCATCTGCTATAAACAAATCCGAAGGCATTCTGGCCAAAGCTGAAGAAATAGCTGAAAAACAAGGCGTCAAACTGGAAACAGACCTTCTGCAGGCACGCGAAGTAGCCAACGCCATTATTGACGAAGCTGTAGAAAAAGAAATAGACCTCATACTTATAGGTCTTAGCTATAAAACCCGTTTCGGAGAGTTTTGCATGGGTGGCGTACTTCCCTACATACTCCAAAACGCCCCCTGCCGGGTAATAGTTTATCATCAGCGCAAGGTGTAAAAGATGAAAGTAGTCATAATGGGTTGCGGGAGAGTTGGCGCCCAGTTGGCCACCATGCTGGATAAAGAAGGCAACGAAGTTATCTCTCTGGATATAGATGCGTATAGCTTCCGCCGCCTGCCGGCAGATTTTAAAGGTACAGCCCTTTTATGCAACGGCATGGACGAAGAGTCCCTGAAGAAGGCTGGTATTGAAACCGCAGATGCCTTCGTAGCCGTTACCCAAGGTGACAACCGCAATATTATGGCCGCCCAGATAGCCAAAAAGATTTTCAACGTACCAAAAGTGGTCTGCCGCATATATGACCCCCTCCGCCGTGACCTTTACACTCTGCTTGGGCTGGACGCCATAAGCCCCACTACTATCTTTGCCCAAATGCTAAAAGACAAGATAGAGAGCAAGGAATAAACCTATGTATGTTGTAGTAATTGGCGGCGGACGTTTGGGTTATTACCTCCTCAAAGCCCTTCTCAATGACGGACACGAGGTGCTTCTTATTGAAAAAAATTCTTCCCTGTGTGACGGCATCAACAAAGAAATGGGCAGTGTTTGCCTGCATGGTGACGGCTGTGAAACCGCCGTTCTGACCGAAGCCGGCACTTCCAGAGCTGACCTGCTTATTGCCGTAACCGGAGATGACGAAGATAATCTGGTAGCCTGTCAGGTTGCCAAGTACAAGTTTAACGTACCCCGCACCATTGCCCGGGTCAGAAACCCCAAGAACGAGTCCGTCTTCAGGCAACTGGGGGTAGACTCCACCGTAAACTCCACCAATATTATACTTGAGCATATTGAACACGAAGTGCCCAGCCACGCTATGACCCACCTGCTGACATTACATGGCAAAGACCTTGAGATTATAGATATACGCATTCCTGAAAATGCCCTGACTGTAGGCAAGCAGATACACGAGCTGGTACTGCCGCCCCAAACCATTATCTCCCTCATTGTACGCAAGGACGGCAAACCGATACTGCCCCGCCCCGAAACCACTGTTCAGGTCGGTGACCAGTTTATGATAGTCACTTCGGCAGCCAAAGAAGCCGAGATACGTGATATCCTGACCGCCACCGCTTAAAGCCCGGTAACCCTCTTGCCCCCATGCCTGAAATATTTTTATATCGCCCCTTTTTATTTATCTCTCAGCCCGCGTCAGACTATTTACAGCCTTCTATCCAATATATATTGACGGGTAAATCCTTTTGGTATAGCCTAGAAACATTTATACATCCCTTTTACAGCTTCGGGAGGACATATGAAGGTTTCCAAAAGGTTTGGTCTGCTGCTGGGACTTGCTCTTTCGGTCATAACCGCCCAAGGGTGTTCGGAAACTACACCACTTGCGGTATACACCCCTCCTCAAATTACCGAAAAACCACTTGAGATATATATTTCAGGAAATATAAACTTGCCGGGTATTTATCCTGCCGGTACCCAAGACACTCTCCAGAGCCTGCTTGAATCCTCAGGCGGGTTAAAAGACAACTCTGAACTGACAACTATCTACCTCAGTTTCAACCCGCCCCCATTAGCCTCTTCAGCCCAGAAAATAGACCTGAACCGGGCGGAAATCTGGCTGCTGGTTGCCCTGCCCGGCATAGGTGAAGCACGGGCGAGCGACATTGTCAGCTATCGCAACCAGAACGGGGGGTTTAAGAATACTCTGGAACTGATGCTGATACCCGGCTTCAGCCAGAGCCTGTATGACCAGATAAAAGATATGATATGCGTTTCTGAAACGGCGGATATATCTTGATTATCAGCCTGTGCAGTCTGGGACTGATTGCCGGAGTGGCATTAAGCCGCCTGGGTTTACCTGTTTTGCCATTTATTATTTTGGCACTGGCACTAGGCGTATTCTGGTTTATTTTCAGAAAAAAAACCCGCTTATTACTGGGCTTAAGTCTGGGTTTTTTGGCTCTCTCAGGCGGATTGTGGCTGGCAAACAGCCAGATTACCATAAATTCAGACCCTTCCCGGCTAGATTACTATAATGACAGCGGCAAACTGGAACTTCAGGGCATAATAACCGAAAACCCTGACAAACGCGACCGCACCAGCCTGATATTACTGGAGGCAAGCGGGATTGCCACATCAAGCGGCTGGCAAGAAGTATCCGGAAATGTCCTGCTTACCCTGCCAAGTTATCCTGAGTACAGTTACGGTGACCAGATTCGGATAAGCGGATACCTAAAAACTCCGGAAAACTTTGACGGGTTTGATTACAAGTCCTATCTGGAAAACCAGCAGATATACTCTGTCATGGTATACCCGGAGACAACCCTACTTTCTGAAGACAACGGAAACCCGGTGATGACGGCTATTTTCAGCTTCCGCCAAAGCCTGTCCGAAAGCCTGAGCAGGGCTATGCCCGAACCCGAAGCCTCCCTTGCCAAAGGGATACTGCTGGGTGAACGAAGCGGCATACCCGAAGATATTCAGACGGAGTTCAGTATATCCGGCACTACCCACCTGCTGGCTATATCCGGTGCCAATCTAAGCATACTCTCAGGCATACTTCTGGCGGCTCTGGGCTGGATACTGGGCAAGAGGGGATACATTTATATATACCTGACCCTGATACTTATCTGGGGATATTCCCTGCTCAGCGGATTTGACCCGCCGGTGGTCAGGGCAGTGATTATGGCCAGTATATTCCTTTCAGCCGAACTGCTGGGACGCCAGAAAAATGCTATGCCGGCTTTGTGTCTGGCGGCGGCAGTCATGGTGGCCTTTTCACCCTCTATCTTGTGGTCTGTCTCTTTCCAGCTCAGTTTCATGTCCATGCTGGGGCTGATACTGGTTTACCCCATGCTGAAGGAACTAAACATCAGGCTGCTTGACCGCTTAGGCCTTGCCGAAGGAATATTCAGAGCAACTCTGGGATTGGTACTGGACGGTCTGGCGGTTTCTCTGGCCGCCATTGCCGGCATCTGGCCGGTACTTCTATATTACTTTGAAAATATATCTCTGATAGGACCGGTGGCTACCCTGCTGGCCATGCCTGCCATGCCGTTTATCATTGTACTGTCATTTTTAACCGCCTTGCTGGGTCTGGTTTTTCCGGCTGGAGCAATATTTATGGGCTACCTGACCTGGCTGCCCTGCCGGTATATGCTGGTGGTGGTATCCCTGACTGCTTCTGTGCCGGGAGTGCTGATGTCCGGGTTACGCCCCGGTGCCATGCTGATGGGCATTTATTATTTCCTGCTGGGAATGCTCTACTGGCTGTATAAACATATGCTGAAAATGCCCCCTTCCCACCCCAATACCAATCCGGCTTCTACCCTGAACCTGCGCTGGCTGCTGGCGGGTATTGCCGTGCCGGTGCTGTTTTTTTCTTTCAGCCTGAGCCCATCAACTGACCAGAAACTCCACGTTTACTTTCTGAACGTGGGGCAGGGTGATGCCATACTTATCCAGTACCAGAATCAGGATATCCTGATAGATGGCGGCCCCAGCCCCCAGACACTCTGCAGCGAACTGGACAAGCACCTGCCATTTTTTGACCGCAGTATAGAAATGGTTATCCTGACCCACCCGGATTCAGACCATTTGAACGGGCTTTTGGAGGTACTGGAACGTTACAGAGTGAAAGAAGTGATTTTGCCCCAAACCCGGAGTCAGGACAGCCTCTACCAGAGCTACCAAAACCTGATAGCGGAAAAGGCCATACCGGCCAGAATTGCCGAAACGGGTATGCAAATAACTATGGCAAACGGGGCAGTACTTGAGGTAATAAGCCCGTTTGAGTGGCTTTCAAGTAAGGCAGCCGATACGGACAATAACCACAGCACAGTGCTGAATCTAAGCTGCGGGCAAATAAACTATCTCTTTTGTGCCGATATTGAAACTACCGTTGAATACCAGTTAATAACCCAACGCCTGCTTGCAGATACTACCGTCCTGAAGGTATCCCACCACGGCTCAAAATATTCTTCAAGTGCATGGTTTCTAGATGTAACCTCACCCGAATTCGGGCTTATTTCGGTCGGCGCAGACAACCGCTACGGACACCCCCATCCCGAAACCCTTTCCCGCCTGATTTCGGTTATGGCTGAAAACTGCATCTACCGCACAGATATATGGGGCAGTCTGGATTTTGCCACCGACGGCCAGAGCCTTTATATTTTGCAGTCATAACCTTTCCCCGCCGGTTGCGTTATATTAAGTAACGAACACCGGAAAGGAGAAAAGAAATGGCTAACAGAATTGCTGAGCAAATTGACCGCACCTTTTTCCAGTTCAAGTGGCTTTTTATGCCCCCGAAGGCAAAATATGTCTACCTCTGGAACAGAAGCCGTGCAAGCCTGCAGGCCGACTATTACGGCTTAAGATAACCGCTTTAGCCTGGTCTGCTTGTCCTGCATGCGGGCAAGTTTATTATATGGCAGGGTGAACGTTCACCCTGCCAATATTTTTTAATTAAGCACGTAGGTCATAATAATATCATGAGCCTGATGGGCCTTGTCACCACCCCGAAACTCAAATTCTTTGACCGCCTGGCCGGATACGCCCACGTAGAGCTTGTCACTCACCATAAAACCCTTACGGAATATGAGTCCCCCTTTGTCTTCACTGCCCACTGTTGCCACCCGGTTGTAGGGTATACTGACAATAGCCTTGGCCTTTTTGGCAAACTCCTTGTCATAGAAAATTATCCGTTTGTTGGTCAGTCCGATAAATCCAGTACCCTGCCCTTTCAGGTCAAAAACTGCGTGGATAAGCTCATCAGGCAGGCAGATACCTTCAATCTGCTCCAGCTGGTCTTTTTTGTCCGCCACCATATCCGGTGCGTACTTTGCCATATCAGCCTCTAATTCCTATAGATTTTTTTCGGTTCAGCAATTCTTTATCATTCACCTCTTAATCTACGCATAGCATTATCTAAGCTTCTTCTCTGTCTTTGTCCTAAATTATCTAAATCATGACAGGAATTTAAACCAGGAGCCGAATACAAATCACTATTTGCAAATCTACTACTATGTGAACGCCTCATGTAATAAGGTCCTTCATCTGAACTATCATAATAACTCCGATTGCCACTGCTTTTGAGCAAAAGATATAATAACCCGAATATTAATACAAATGGTAATAATAGGACACCTTCAATGATTGCAAGTGTTCTCCATTCCAACCGTCCTGCAATAGCAAACCCCAGTGGAACTAGGACAATTATACCCCATAGAATCGCCCACCAGTATTGAACAACCCAATCCATACCATTTATCCTTTCGATAACATTCTGGTTTAAATTATATTATGTTCCCTGATAACATGATTATCAATAAGAACCATCACGTATATTGTTTTTTAAATTGAGGGGATAAAGGCGGTCAATCCTGTATATATTGACAAGCAAGCCATTATAAAGTTAAATAACCCTATGGAAAGCCGTAAATTAAGCCGTTTTATTATCATCGTAGCCATAATCAGCCTAGCGGCTTCGGCCCTTCTGTACTTGCTCCATTACTATATTTTTCAGGACAGCCACCACATATTTATTTACATGCTGGGAGACCTAGCTTTTATTCCGTTGGAAGTTTTTCTGGTGGTAGTGGTTATTGAAAGGATACTTACCAGCAGAGAAAAGCACGCCATTTCCCAAAAAATGAATATGGTCGTGGGGTCTTTTTACAGCGAACTGGGTAATGCCCTGCTGGGTAAAATACTGGGTAGCTTTGATGACCCCGAACAGATTGACTCACACATGGGAGTAAATAAAAACTGGTCAAGTCCCGAATTCAAACAGGCACTGGTTTATTCGTCACATTTCAATCACACGCCAAACCCCGGCAAGCTGGACTTACAGCACCTTAAAAACCTGCTGGCTGCCAAACGTTCCTTCATGCTAACCCTGCTGGAAAACCCGAACCTGCTGGAAAAAGACGACTTTACCGACCTGCTCTGGGCAAGTTTCCATCTGGGGGAAGAGCTGGATGCCCGCCCCAGCCTTGAAAACCTGCCGGAAACAGATAAAGCCCACCTGGCCAATGACGTAAAGCGCATGTATGCCCTGCTGCTGAACCAGTGGATAAAATACCTTATCCACTTAAAATCCCAGTATCCCCACCTATATTCTCTGGTTCTCCGCACCCACCCCTTCCAGGCAAACCCGAATGCGATCATAAAGGAATAAAAAAACCGCTCTTTTTCAATGCGGTAAATATATTTTGCTCTAAATTTTCGGTTGGTTAGTCAAAAGCACTACACTTTTGGCATTGCCCGTAGATTACCAGATTCTTAAAATCAGCCGCAAAGCCATATGTTTTAAAAATACTCTGTTCCAGCTGTTTTACCATATCTTCACTCAGGTCTGTTACTTGGCCGCATTTTCGGCAAACCAGATAATGGTGTGACCCTTTGTTGACACTATGATAGCGTAACCGCCCGTCACCCATATCTGTTTCCAACACCAGACCCTGCCCTTTCAGAAGCTCCAGTGTACGGTAAACAGTGGATATATTTATATTAGGGTATTCCTGCCCAACCTCAGCATAAATATCCTCTGCACTTATATGCCCTTCAGCCATATCCAAGGCTTCCAGAATAAGCACCCTTTGTGGAGTCAGACGGAAACCGTCACTTGCCAATTCACCGGCTATGGAATTTTGTTTGTGCATAAAGTTAGTCTAACAGTTGCCTTTCATTATTGCAAATAGTTGCAACTACTATTACAGGCGGGGGTTCAAACGGTCACGGCTGTCCAGAATAATAGTCACCGGACCGTCATTATAGATTTCCAGCATCATCATAGCCCCGAACTGTCCGGTTGCCACCTGCGTACCTTCCTCACGGCAAAGACGGATAAATACATTGTACAGCCCGTCTGCTTCCTGAGGCTGGGCAGCCTCAATAAAACTGGGGCGGCGCCCCTTGCGGGTATCTGCAATAAGGGTAAACTGGCTGACCACCAACATCTCGCGGCAGAGGTCTTTTAAAGAAAGATTAAATTTACCTTCGGCATCAGAAAAGATACGCAAATTTATTATTTTGGATGCCAGATATTCAGCATCTTCTTCGGTATCCCCTTCCGCCACTCCCAGCAGAACCGCAAGGCCAGGCCCTATTTCCCCAACAGTCTCTCCGCTTACCCTGACAGACGCCCGGCTAACCCTTTGGACTACCGCTTTCATACTTTCCTTACCTCCATACCGTTTTATTTTAAACCAAGTAGCTGGCAAAAACGAAATGAGAGGCATAAGAGAGATACAGCTACTTCCAGAGATTTATCAGGCACAAATAAACTTGCTATAAGACGGCATCTGGTGTTGTTGCCTCTAGACTTCTGGCACAAGCAGGGATTACAATGTAATTAGTAAAAGCGAGAGTGAGAGCAGATGCTGAAAATTCTCATTTTTTATCACTCAATTGAACCTTGGGTATAAGGCACCGGTCATAGCTGACCAGTGCCTTTAATATTTTAGGAGGTGGCGAAATGCAGTCTAGCCTGATAGGCAAAATAGAAAAAGCCAAACGCTATGCTCAAGAGAAAGACCGCATAAGGTTTAACCAGCTATCCGTCCAGTTCCGGGGTGAAAATGACATCCACACCACCGAATATATAAACAGCAAATGGCATTGCACCTGTAATTTCTTTGCTGCTTGGGGCATGTGCAGCCATACCATGGCTATGGAAAAAGTACTGGAGAATATGCTGCCGGATGAGGCCCTAAGCAACGTATTTGCCGAACTGCCTTAACAAGGAGCACAAAATGTCCTGCTATTTCAGGCATATGGGGGATATTTTTCTGGCCGCCGGGGTAGACCCGCAAGGAGAAAAACGCCGGGAACTGGATAAAATAATCCACCGTTTTCTGGGAATAGAATACAAAAGCTGCCCGGAAACCTGGAAAAAACTGAAAGAAGAAGTTATCCCCTACCCGGACAAGAAAAATAAACTTATAGAATTACTAAGAGCCAGTTCCTGACCGGGGCTGGCTCTTCCCTTTTAAGGCCTCGGCGGCTACAAAGAGAGAACCGGTGGCACATATGAGGCCGTCTGCCGGGCTAATTTCCCCTGCCAGTTCCAGAGCCTTAGGCACTCCATCCGCTTCAAGAACCTGCAAACCCCTACCCTCAAAAGCCTGCTTCAGCAAATCCATTTTCATAGCCCGCGGGTGAGCGGAGCGGGTAAGCACCACTGTTCCGAAATACCCCCCAAGCAATGCCGCCATAGCCTGAGCGTCTTTATCAAAGGAAGTGCCGAAAACCAAAACCCTTTCCCCTTTTTCTATTTTGGCGGTAGCGGGATATTCTTCAAGTGAAAGCACCAATTCGGCAACTGCTTCTTCATTATGGGCACCGTCAATAACCAGTAGCGGATTCCCCTTTATAACCTCAAACCGTCCCGGCCATCTGGCCTGCCTGAAACCCTCACAGATATCTTCAGGGCTTATTTTAAAACCAGCTTCTATCAGCACCTCTAAAGATGCCAGAGCGGTAAGGGCATTTTGACGCTGGTAATGCCCCAGAAGGGACAGACAAAGACAGTATTCACCCAGCCTGCCGGTAAGTTTAACCAACTGGCCATTGCCTAAATAACCTAAAAATTCCGCCTTGTACCCGTCACTCACCTCAATCAGCCTTGACTGGGTCTTAAGGCAACGTTCGCGGATAACTGCCATAGCTTCCAGCCTTTGGGCGGCAGATACCACCGGCACAGACTGTTTGATAATGCCGGCTTTTTCAGCGGCTATTTTGTCCAGACTGTCACCCAGGACCTCCGTATGGTCCAGACTGATGGGGGTAAGCACCGAAAGGTTGGGGGTAATAACATTGGTAGCATCCAGCCGTCCGCCCAGCCCGGTTTCAATCACCTGAAAAGTGGCCTGCTGGCGGTGAAAAAATTCAAAAGCCAGAGCAGTCATCACTTCAAACGAAGTTATCTTGCCCAAATAGGCATGGGCATTCATTTCATCTACCAAAGGCCTGATAGAAGCCATAAGCCGCACCAGATGGTCTTTGGAAATCATCTTGCCATCCAGACAAATACGTTCGCGGAAATCCAGCAAATGGGGCGAGGTATAAAGACCGGTACGATAACCGGCCACAGACATAACCGAAGCAATCAGGGAGGCGGTACTGCCTTTGCCCTTGGTACCGGCCAGATGCACAGCCGGAATACCCATGTGGGGGTTTCTGAGCCTCATCAGAAGCTCCACTACCCGCCTGAGATCATAATTGGCAGCCGCCCGGCTGGTAGCAGATTCATAATCTGTCAGCCCCAATATGTAGTTTAAAGCCTGCTGGTAGCTGTCTTCCAGAGTATCCCCCTAACCCTTGCCTGCCGAAGAAATATCCGAAATGTTTATATCTTTGATAATCGGGTTGCCAAAATATTTTACGGAAGAGACACCGCTGGCTGTTATATACAAATCGCCGTTTGTATATACCCGGATATTGCTTACACCGGTAGCCGTAACTTCAGCACTTGCCGCCAAAAACTTTTCCAGATTAACAGTACTGGCACCTTCAGTCAATACATCTATATCAACGCCCTGCCCCGAAAGTTCCAGACGGGAAGCCCCGGACACTTCTAGACTGGCATTTCCGCAGATCAAATCTCCGCTAGCGAAACTGGCACCGCTTATATAAAGACGGGTTTGCCCGACCCTCATGTTAAAAAGAGTAATGCGGCTGGCACCGGACACCAAAGCCGTAAAATCATTTACCGAGTTAAAACCGCTTACTGTAGCTTTGGAAGCGCCAGAAATATCCAGCCCCACCAGCTCCGGCAGACGAATACTGGCCTCTATTTTTACATTTGTAAAGCTATAATTATCTTTTAACCCAATCTTGAGGGTCTGGCCGCTTTTCTCCAGTTCCAGATATTCAAAAATATTTTCATTAGTAGAAACAGATACTTCAAAAGAATCTGCACGGGAGATGTCAGCCGTAATAACATTTGATATCTCCACCCGGTTAAAATCAGCATAATCAAAAGGCTGGCTCTCTACCTCACCGTTGCCCGTAATAAACCCGCCAACCCCCGGGATACACCCGCCTCCAAGCAGGACAAGCATTCCCGTAAAGCATATAGATAAACACAAAAGAACTGCCTTTTTCACCTGAAGCCTCCTTGAAAGGGATTGATTATACCATTTTATCAGCTTTTGCTCAGGCTGGAAGAACCTTTTATTTCCACTTCATTAAAACAGGGACTTCCGGTATATTTCAGTTCAGAAGCGCCGTTCAGTTTCACGTTAAGCACTTCTTCAACCCGGAGTTCCGCCTGACTGGCATTTTCCAGTTTTACTTTTGCCTGCTTGCAGACCATTTTATCCAGTGCAATCTGGCTTACGCCTTTTGCCTCGGCTTCCAATTCCTCAGTCCAGCCTTCCATCTGCACCTTGCTGCCGCTTTCCAGTTCCAGTTTCAGCTTCTTAAAAACCCCTTTTAGCCTTACCTCGCTAGCCGCTTCAGCCTTAATTTCGGCTTCCCCCGCCTTCACTTCACCCTCAAGCTGACTGGCACCGCTTAGCTTTATTTCCAGTTTCCCGTTCGAATCAAAACCTTCCAGTTTAGCTCTGGTTGCCCCGTTTATGTAGAGTCCGCCCAACCGGGGCATTTTAACGGTAGCTCTGGGCAAGTACCAGCCCGGCAGCAGGTTTTTCAGGCTGAAAATACTGGGACTATACATCAGCCACAGCTTGTCGCCTTCCTGCTTTATTTCAATATTTCTAAACCCGTCTTCAGATGCATCTACAGTTACTTCAAAACTATCTGACCGTATCAGGCTTATCTCAAAACCATGCCCGGCCTCTATCCGTTGAAAATTTTTATTCGGAAATTCTTTCTTCATGGACACATTCCTCCATGTTTATTCTCCCGCTTTATGTTACCACCTGAAATAAAGCATTTAAATATACTGCCCTCCATATTTCCTGATTTTATTCTCTTGACTGGAAGGCATTACAGTTGCTAATATCCTTTCCAGAGGATTACACACATGAAGTTTTTAGAAAAACTAAAACAGGCCGGCAACAGAAACAAAAGCCTGCTTTGCGTAGGGCTGGACCCCGACCCGAAACTTATGCCGGTGGGCATGAGCGCACTGGAATTTAACCGCGAAATTATAGAAGCCACCGCACCTTTTGTCTGCGGATACAAAATAAATCTGGCCTTTTACGAAGCTTTGGGCAAACAGGGCTGGGAAATTTTATCTGAAACCTGTGAGTTTATTCCCCGTGAACTCATAACCATAGCGGATGCCAAAAGGGGAGATATAGGCAATACCTCAAAAGCCTATGCCAGAGCCATATTAGACGAACTGGATTGTGATGGCGTAACTGTCAGCCCGTATCTGGGTTATGACTCTCTTGAACCCTTTATTGAGTATCAGGACAAGGGTATATTTATCCTCTGCCTCACCTCCAATCAGGGCTCAACAGATTTCCAGATGCTGAAGACCGAATATCTGGGGCAAAAACGCTTTCTGTATGAAGTGGTGGCAGACAAGGCTTCCCTTTGGAACCGTTATGAGAATATTGGGCTGGTGGTGGGTGCTACCCAGCAGGAAGAGCTTAAAAAACTCCGCCTCAGCTACCCCAAACTACCTTTTCTTATTCCGGGTATAGGCGCTCAGGGCGGAGACCTGAAGGCTACCATAGAAAACGGGACTAACCCCAACGGTGAACTGGCTATTATATGCGCTTCCCGCGGCATACTTTACGCCCGTAGCGGCAGTGAATTTGCCCAAGGGGCAGCCGAAGCCGCCGAACAGATGCGGGACGCCATAAACCATTACCGAAAACGTTTTTAATATACGGAAAGGCTGCTGCTTTTATATCCGGCACATTTCGGATAAACGCACCCGCCATACGGAAGTAAAATGCCAGAAATAAACCCCGGAGATGTATACAAGCTGCGTAAACCCCACCCCTGCGGCGGTACAGACTGGAAGGTGGATTTTGCAGGATCAGATATAGGCATTACCTGCCTGCATTGCGGTCACCACCTGCTACTATCCCGACCCCTGTTTGAGAAAAAGGTTAAATGCCTGATAAAGCCCGGCGAGTAATGAGTATCAGACGGGTAATGCACGTAGACTTGGATGCCTTTTTTGTTTCGGTAGAACAGGCAGTCCGCCCTGAACTCAAAGACAAACCGGTTATAGTAGGGGGCAAACCCGAACGGCGGGGCGTAGTAGCCGCCGCCTCATACGAAGCCCGCAAATTCGGTATCCACTCCGGCATGCCGCTTATCACCGCCAAACATCTCTGCCCTCAAGCTATATTTATTGAAGGCAATCACCAGCTTTACCGTGAGTATTCCGAAAAATTTATGCTTATACTCTCAGATTTCTCACCCTTCCTTGAACCCATGGGTCTGGATGAAGCCTATCTGGAAGTAACCGGCTTTGAATCCCTGCACGGCAGCATTGCCCAAATGGCCTCCAAAATCCGCCGCCGCATCACTGCCGAACTGGGTATAAACGCCAGTATCGGCATTGCCAATTCCAAAGTAGCAGCCAAGATAGCTACCGAACAGGCCAAACCCAATGGCCAGTGCGAAGTACCTGCGGGTGAAGAAGCCTCCTTTTTAGCCCCTTTGGATATAGCCGTAATGCCGGGTATAGGCAAAAAAACCGAACAGCACCTGAAATCACTTGGGATAGATACTCTGGGCAAGCTGGCTGCCCTGCCTGCTTCATTTCTAAAAAGCCGTTTGGGGACATATGCCCCGTACCTTTCAAATGCCGCCATGGGAATAGACAACCGCCCGGTTGAAATGCCCTCTGAAGCCAAGTCTATCAGCCGCGAAACCACCTTTGAGACAGACACCCGAAACCAGACTTTTCTGGAAGCTAAGCTAAGTTATCTCTCCGAAAAAATTACCGCCACCCTCCGCAAACGGGGCAAACAGGCTCGGGTAGTCCAGATAAAAATACGCTTTGCAGACTTTACCACCCTGACCCGCCAGAAGCACCTTGGACAACCTGCCTCCGGCAACCGCGAGATATTCCAGACAGCCCTTAGTCTGATGAACGGCATACTGGATTCAGACCGCCAAGCCGTCAGACTGCTGGGGGTAGGCATAAGCGATTTCTGCGGCCCGGAAAAACAGCTGGAAATAGACCCAGCCAAAGCACGGCTGGAAAAACTGGACGCCTCTCTGGATAAAATCCGCCAGAAGTACGGTTTCAGTTCAGTCCAAACCGGGCGGACATACAGGCTGAAGGATATGTTTTAGGCAGTATTTTATTTACAAGATTGGGCATTTACCTCTTACCCCCTCCCTCTTAACCCGAAATAGTCTTCTTCAGATTAATCCCCTACCCAATCTCGGCTTGTCCTTTAATACCCGGCGGACTATAATCTATCTTCAAAGAAAGGAGTCCGCAAGATGGGAACGTCATATGCTTACTTTAAAAAACAGATAATACCGCTGGAGGATGCCAAGATTGGGGTAATGACCCATGCCCTGCACTATGGTACCGGAGTATTTGAAGGCATTCGCGGCAACTGGAATGATGAAAAGAAGCAGATGTACGTATTCCGCCTGAAGGAGCACTATACCCGGCTGCTTTCCGGTGCCAAAGTGCTCAAAATGGACCTCCCCTACACGGTGGATGAGCTTTGTAAAATTACAATTGAGCTGGTCCGCAAGTGCGGTTTTAAGGAGGATATATATATCCGACCCCTAGCTTATAAAAGTTCCGAGAGCTTCGGGGTCAGACTGCACAATCTGGAATGTGATTTGCTGATTGTGGCCATACCCTGGGGCAGATATATAGATAAAGATACCTGCCACTGCTGTGTTTCCACTTGGCGCCGCCCTGACGACAACGTTATGCCTCCCCAGCTGAAGTCCACCGGCATTTACCTGAATAATGCCTTTACCAAGACCGAAGCAGTTGAAAATGGCTTTGACGAAGGCATTATGCTGACCCCGGACGGGCATGTCTCTGAAGGCAGCGGTGAAAACCTGTTTTTGGTCCGCAAGGGGAAGCTTATTACCCCTCCCATTTGCGACAGCATACTGGACGGCATTACCCGTAACTCGGTTATGGAGCTGGCCGAAAAAGAGCTTGGCCTGCAGGTGGTTGAAAGAAGCATTGACAGGGTGGAGCTTTATATGGCCGAAGAATGTTTCCTGACCGGCACAGCCGCCCATCTGACTCCTGTTTCTGAAATTGACCACCGCAAGGTGGGCAACGGCGAGATTGGGCCGTTAACCGCTAAACTGAAAGATTTGTATTTTGAAGCCATCAAAGGCAACATCACCAAGTATGAAAACTGGTGTACCCCGGTTTATAACCTGTAAATGATCCGTAGGAGGGCATTATATATACTTTACTGTCGCTCCTGACAGGATATTTGCTGGGTTCTATCCCCTCAGCTTATCTGGTCACCCGCCGCCTTATCGGGCGGGACATACGCCAGATGGGCGGGGGGAATGTGGGGGGATTAAATACCTTCCGTGAAGTAGGTACGGGGGCAGGCATCAGCGTAGCCTTTATAGATCTGGTTAAAGGCGCTCTGGCAGTTTCTGTTTCCTATTATCTGCTTACCCAAAATGCCCAGTGGGTTATTCTGACCGGTTTCATGGCCGTAATCGGGCATAACTGGTCTGTCTGGCTGGATTTCAAAGGCGGCAAAGGGCTGGGGCCGGCATTCGGGGCAATGCTGTTCTTGCTGCCTGTTTACGGTCTTCCCCAACAGCTGGGTATACTGGCACTGCTGGTTTTTATACCTTTAGCCCTTACCCGAAATATAGCCCTAGCCACCGGGATTGCCCTTTTCAGCCTGCCCTTTTTAGTCTGGTACGGCAGCCATTCCGAATTTGCCACCCTGATATCAGTTTTGCTCTTTTTAATGATAGGGGGCAAGTTCGTACTGGACAACAGGAAAAGCCTGCGTGACCCGGCTAACCGACGCAACCTGATAGTTGACCACTGGAAACGGCCGGATAAGGGCTAATCCTCTATGCGGGGGCGCGCTACCGGAGGTTTATCCACCAGCTGGGTTTGGAAACGGATGGTCATACCCATTTTTTCCATATCTCCCACCAGCCGCTTTGAATCTACCAGATGCCCCATATAATACAAACCGGAGCGGCGGGCAGAGCCGTCTAAATACTGTTTCAAACAGGCTACTAGAGGTATAGCCGTAAACATATAAGCATCTTTATGGGAAAGAAGTATATCCTGCCTCTCCCTTATCCCACCCCGTTCGCCTCTGGCGGAAACTTTAATCGCCATTCCATAAGGCTGGTTGTCAAAATTGCGAAGCCCCCAGACAAGCAGTTTACCCAAAGAACGTTTGGCTTCTTTACCAAAAAAGCGCAGCCCAAGGTTTAAAAGGGGTATGCTTATCCAGTTGGTAAACCAGTTAAACCCGCCCATATAAAAACCCAACTCTTTGAGAGTAGTGTACATGCCGGGCAGCGGACGCATCTCTTCAAGGGTCATAGGGCCGCAGGATAAACGGCCGAAAGGTCCGAAATTAAAAGTGCGCGAAGTGCCGGGGTGAAACCAGCCCAGACGCTTCCAATGATAATTTTTGTAAACATAGGGTTGGTAATCAGAAAGCTGACGCATAACCTCGTTGGTACGCTCTTCAGATATGGCTGATTTCCAGTTCTGGCAGATAATGGCTCCCACCGAAACCCTTTCCAGAGTGGTGAAATCCTGATGAACTAAATGAACCAGCGCCGAAGGCAGTCCCGGTAAAGAGCCGGCCTCGGTTATAAAGCACAAATTAGCGTTATTTATCTTCTGGGAGAGCAGTTTCAGCTGATGAAGTTTGCGGTCTGAATACTGGATATCAATATAATCCACTTTGGCTTCCAAAGCGGCAACGGCAATCTGGCGGGCATATTCAGGTGTATTGGAAGCCACCACTACTATATCCATGCCGCTAAAAGCTTCTTTCAGGCTCTGGGGGTCTTCTACATTCAGCCGCACACCCTCCACCCGCTGGATATTTTCCAGCCGGTTTAAGCCTTCGGCCACATATTTGGCTTTCTCCAGACTCCTGCCGCCCAGAAATATACGGGCATCTGTTTCCTGCATCAGCAGCATAGCTATACAACTGCCGGCATTGCCATAACCGCCGATAATCAATATATTTTTTGTCATATCTGCTTCTTTATCTCACATATAAGTTGGTCAAGAGGTATATTTGCCTGCCCGGCTTCCTTCATATTCCGAAGAACGGCACAGCCCTGCTTCAGTTCTTCTTCACCCAGTATTACCACCCAGTCTACCCCCAAACTGTTAGCCTGCCTGAGCTGAGCCTTGATGCTTTTCTGGGCATATGTCTGGTATATCCCTATGCCTGCTTTACGCAGGTCTGATGCCAAAGCAAATGAAGCTAAAGACGCTGTCTCTCCCATATAGGCCAGAAAAACAGCGGGAGACGGCAAGGGAGAAGGCACAATACCCTGACGCTTCAGGTTTAAAATAATCCGCTCAATACCGGTAGCAAACCCCATAGCCGGGGTAGCCTCTCCGCCAAGCTGTTCTATCAGCCCGTCATAGCGTCCGCCGCCGCCAATGGTGCTCTGGGCACCCTCTGCCATGGGCTGAATTTCAAAAACCGTGCGGCTGTAATAATCAAGACCCCTTACCAGACGGAAATTCTCATGAAATGGCAGGTCTAAAATTGTCAGACACTCTTTCAGGCGGCTATAGTGGGCAAGGCAGTCCGGGCAAAGGTAATCTGCACTTCTAGGGGCATTTCCAGCCACAGCTTGGCATTCCGCCCGTTTGCAGTCCAGCAGGCGCAGAGTATTTTTATCCAGACGGGTATTACAGTCAGGGCAGAGTTTGCCCGCATGTTGCTGGTAGTAATCTTTAAGTGCCGAAATATAATTCGGGCGGCACTGCCGGCAACCTATGCTGTTCAATTCCAGCGAAAGGTCGGTAATGCCCAGCAGATTGTAAAAACTCCAGGCCATTTCTATTATCTCAGCATCCAGCGAAGCATCAGCCTCGCCAATAGCTTCAAAACCAAACTGATGGTGCTGGCGGTAACGCCCGGCCTGAGGGCGGTCATAACGGAAAATAGAGCTCAGGTAATAAAGCTTGACCGGCTTGGTACGGGTCTGCATGCCATGCTCCAGGTACGCCCGGCAGACAGGTGCAGTCCCCTCAGGGCGCAAGGTCAGTTTATCTCCGCCCCGGTCTTCAAACGTATACATTTCTTTGGAGACAATATCCGTCCCTTCACCCACACTGCGTACAAACAGCCCGGCATCCTCAAATACAGGGGTATCTGTTCTCTGGTAACCATACAGGGCGGCTATACGGGCGGCTTGCTGCCTGACGAAATGCCAGTAAGGCTGGTCTTCAGGCAATATATCTTCTGTACCTCTGGGTGACTGGTACAAGCTGGTATCTCCTTTAACTGGAAGTGGTCTCTATTATAGACCTTAGTTGCGCCTGACGCCAGATTTTGTACACACTGCTGTCAGTGCGCTATACTTTTAGTTATTAAATCAAGGGCGGTATTTCAAAATGGAATTCGCCGATCTTAAAGAAAAGGCCTCCAAATACCTCCCCCCGGAAAAACTGACGCTTCTGGAGGAGGCATATAACTATGCCGCCGCAGCTCATGCCGGCCAGATGCGAAAATCCGGCGAACCATTTATTGAACACCCCTTAAACGTGGCCATGACTTTGGCTGACCTCCAGCTGGACGCTGCCACACTTTCGGCTGCCCTGCTCCATGACGTACCCGAAGATGCCAATATCAGCCTGGAGCAGATAGACAAAAAATTCGGGGCAGATGTGGCCAAACTGGTAGACGGGGTAACCAAACTAAGCAAACTGGCACTTGGTCCGGCCATAGAAGATGCCCGACGCCCCGGCGGCAATGCCAGCCTCCGTCAAGCCGAAAACCTGCGTAAAATGCTGGTGGCCATGGCCGAGGATTTGCGGGTAGTTTTTATAAAGCTGGCAGACCGCTTTCACAATATGCGCACCCTTCAGGCACTCTCACCCGAAAAACGCCGCAGTATAGCCAAGGAAACCATGGAGATATATGCCCCGCTGGCCCACCGTCTGGGTATCTGGGAACTGAAATGGCAACTGGAAGACCTGGCCTTCCGTTACCTTGACCCCCGCCATTACCGGCAGGTAGCCAATCTGGTAGATTCAAAACTTGCCCAACGCCAGAATTATCTTGAACACGTAAGTGCCATTCTGCAAGGTGAATTTGAAAAAAACGGACTGAACGTTGAAGTCTCCGGCCGCCCCAAACACCTTTACAGCATTTATCAGAAAATGGAAAAGTATGCCTCGCAGGGCAAACAATTTGAAGATATTTATGACGTACTCGCCCTAAGGGTGCTGGTAAATGACATACCGGACTGTTACCATGCGGTAGGCATTGTCCACAGTCTGTGGCACCCCATACCGGGTGCTTTTGATGATTATATCGCCAACCCCAAACCAAACGGCTACCAGTCCCTCCACACCGCCGTTATGAGCTTGGGCACTACCCCGCTTGAGGTTCAGGTACGCACCTACCAGATGCACCATATTGCCGAATACGGCGTAGCCGCCCACTGGCGTTATAAAACCGCCGGTAAAGAAGACGTAAACTTTGAAGACCGCATAGGCTGGTTAAGACAGCTTATAGAGTGGCACCGGGATATGCGCGGTGCCGAAGAATTTCTGGAATCCGTCAAGACCGATATTTTCAATGACCAGGTCTTTGTCTTTACCCCCAAAGGAGAAATAAAGGATTTGGCCAAGGGGGCTACCCCCATAGATTTCGCTTACCGCATTCATACCGAACTGGGCAACCGCTGTATAGGTGCAAAAGCTAACGGCAGGCTGGTACCGCTGGATTACCAGCTAAAAAACGGCGAGGTGGTAGAAATAGTCACCACCAAGAAAGACCGCGGGCCCAGCCGTGACTGGCTGAATGTCAATATGGGTTATATCAAAACCCATCACGCCCGCGAAAAGATACTGGCCTGGTTCAAGAAGCAGGAACGAACCGAAAATCTGGACCGCGGACGGGAACTGCTTGAAAAAGAGCTTAAGCATATCGGCATCAAAACAGTTGACCGTGATGCTTTGGCCAAAACCTTTAAATATGAAAACGCAGATGAATTTCTGATGGCAATAGGTTACGGGGCAGTTTCAGTTCATCAGGTATCCATGAAACTCCTCAGCCAGCAGGAACAGCCGCGGGTGGTCACTCCCCCCACTCAAACCACCAAACCTACCTCCCAGAGCAGTGTTTCGGTGATGGGCACCGGTTCTCTTTTAACCAATATTGCCAAGTGCTGCAACCCTGTACCCGGGGACGATATAATAGGTTATGTCACCCGTAACCGGGGCGTTACGGTACACCGCCAAGACTGCCACAATATTCTGCACGAGGAAGAAAGGGAGAGACTGGTGAGCGTAGACTGGGGTATGCCAAAAGAAGAACTTTACCCGGCATCTATCCGCATTCAGGCATGGGACAGGGTGGGTCTGGTACGGGATGTTTCCACCGTGGTAGCTGAAGAAAAAATCAGTATCCTCTCCATGACCGTAACCGAAAATGACGATAAAACCACCACACTGGCCATGACTACCCAGATAAAAAGCCTTTCCCAGCTGACCAGATTGATGGCCAAACTTGAAGGTATACGCGGAATAATAAGCATAAACCGGGTGGGCGCGGACGGCTCAAGATCCGGCTAATCCTTCTCCTGCCAGCCAAAGCTGGCGTATAGCTAAATTCTTTACCCCTTTAACCCTCTGTGCTATAATTGGATATCTAATGAAAGCTTTTAGAGTCTGTCAAAATCTACCTCTGAAACCTCTCTTTTTTTGTCTCTTTTTAAAGAGCCTTTGTCTCAGCCTCTTATCATTTATATATTTTAAGCCGCAGGATGAAATGAAATTATGTTAGATGCAAATAAAGCCAAACCGGGTGCTAATTCAGAAACTTATACAGCCAGTGATATCCAGGTACTGGAAGGTCTGGCCGCTGTCCGTAAAAGGCCGGGCATGTATATCGGCTCTACAGACCAGCGGGGGTTGCATCACCTGGTTTATGAAATTGTTTATAACAGCGTAGATGAAGCCATGGCCGGGGTATGTGACCGGATTAAGGTCATAATGTTTAAAGACGGCAGTGTCAGCGTTGAGGATAACGGCCGCGGTATCCCGGTAGACATTCACTCTACTACCAAGATTTCCGCCCTTGAAACGGTTATGACCGTCCTGCATGCCGGTGCCAAATTCGGCGGCAAGACCTATCAGGTATCCGGCGGTCTGCATGGTGTGGGTGCTTCAGTGGTAAACGCTCTGTCCGAATGGACTACGGTCAAGGTCAGGCGCAACGGCAAAATTTACCAGCAAAGCTACCTGCGCGGCAAGCCCAGCACCCCGCTGGAAGAAGTGGGAGTATCAGAAGGTTCCGGTACCACCACTATATTCATGGCTGATTCACAAATATTTTCCACCACGGAATATGACTTTGAAACCCTGACTGACCGCCTGCGGGAGATAGCCTATCTCAACAAGGGGCTTGAGGTATATATTTACGACGAAAAATCTGATCAGGAACGTACTTATTACTTTGAGGGTGGTATTACCGGCTTTGTACGCCATCTAAACCGCAACCGCGAAGTACGCCACCGCCAGCCTATTTATATAACCAAAAAATCCGACAGCACTATTCTGGAAGTAGCTATCCAGTACAATGACGGCTACTCGGATTCCACCCTTACCTTTGCCAACTGTGTAAATACCGTAGACGGCGGTACCCACCTGACCGGTTTTCGTTCCGCCCTGACCCGGGCTTTTAATGACTACGCCCACAAGTCCAAATTTCTTAAAGACACCGACCCGAACCTGATGGGTGATGACGTACGTGAAGGCATCGTAGCCATCGTCAGCGTCAAACTGCCCGAACCCCAGTTTGAGGGACAGACCAAGGGCAAGCTGGGCAATATTGAAATAAAGAGTTTTGTGGAAAGTGCCGTTGCCGAACAGCTTTCCCTTTATCTGGAAGAACATCCGGATGATACCAAACGCATATTAGAAAAATGTATAACCGCCGCCAAGGCCCGTGAAGCCGCCCGCAAGGCCCGTGACCTGATTATCCGCAAGAGTGCTCTGGATACAGGCACCCTGCCTGGCAAGCTGGCAGACTGCTCAGAGCGTGATGCTTCGCTGTGCGAACTGTTTCTGGTAGAAGGTGATTCAGCCGGTGGTTCAGCCAAACAGGGCCGAAACCGCCGCTTTCAGGCCATACTCCCGTTACGGGGTAAAATTTTGAACGTAGAAAAGGCTTCACCTGACAAGATGCTGGCTCACGAAGAAATCAGGGCCATCATCACCGCTCTGGCAGCTGGTATAGATAATGATTTTGACCCCTCTAAACTGCGCTACAACCGTCTGGTACTCATGACAGATGCTGATGTGGACGGCTCTCATATACGGACACTCCTTTTAACCTTTTTCTTCCGCCATATGCCCCGCCTTATTACCGAAAGCCATTTATTCATTGCCCAGCCGCCTCTCTACAAGATAAAAATAGGCAGTACCGAGCACTGGGTATACAATGATGCTGAAAAAGAGGCTATCCTTGCCCAGACCAAGAGCACCAAGGTAGATATCCAGCGGTATAAAGGTCTGGGTGAAATGAGTGCCGAGCAACTCTGGAGGACTACCATGGACCCGGCCAGCCGCACCCTGCTTGAAGTAAAAGTGGAAGATGCCGCCAAGGCTGACCAGATTTTTAACCTGCTGATGGGCGGTGAAGTAGCTCCCCGCAAGGCCTTTATCCAGTCTCACTCACGCACCGTCAAGAACCTGGATATCTAAGCCTTTATTAAAGCCTTAGAAAACAGCTAAGGGGCGTCTAAGACGCCCCTTAATTTTTATCTGACAGTTTTAATACCGGATTTATTTACGGCAGTACAGGTTGTGCTTTTTGATATACGAAGCAACTGCCGCCGGCACCAGATGTTCCACTCCCTGCCCGTTTTCTACTCTTTCCCGTACCAGAGAAGAAGATATATCAACCTCCGGCTTGGAAAGCAGGATAAGGCTCTGCTGTAAACCGGGCAATTTATCATCCAGTTCGTCCACATCCGGTTTCACCTGCCCTATGCGGGGTGCGGCTACCAGCCGGCAAAGCCGTATTATTTCAGAAGCCTTGTGCCAGCGCGGCAAAGCCTCCAGATTATCCCAGCCCAGCATAAAGTAAAGCTCGGTCTTTTCGGGCAAAATAGTCTTCAGGTCGTTTAAGGTATCAGCCGTATAGGTGGGACCGCTTCTTTTTATTTCAATATCCATAACCCTGAAATAGGGCTTGTCCGATATGGCCAGCTTAACCATATTCAGGCGGTCTTCAGCCGGGCTGATAGTTTTATCCGCTTTATAATAGGGCTGACCGGTGGGTATAAAAATAACCTCGTCCAGCCCCAGCCTGTTTTTTACCTCATCGGCCAGTATCAGGTGGCCGGTATGAATGGGGTCAAAAGTTCCCCCCAGTATGCCTGTTTTTAAAGATACCATTCCATCCTGCCGGTTATAATCTTTTGGCCGATAACTGCCCCGGACTTTATCAAAGATTGCTGGACACTGCGGTGTTTCAAAAGCACCATTACCTGCCGCCTGACCTCCGGGTCTTCAATATCAGAGTGCTCAATAATCCGCTCAATCTCAGGGGCTTCCACCTGCCAGCCATCTTCCAAACGGGTAATACGAAAACCCATTTTACCCTTGGGGGCAGGCCGGAAAATCTTTACTTCATGGTCGGGAGCTGTTTCGGATATATCCGCCGCTTTAAGAATGTCCAGCTTTTCCGCTACTTTAGCCAGCAGTACATCCACCCCTTCGCCTGTCAGGGCGGAAATAAAAAATACCTCCAGCCCGGCTTCTTTAAAAGTCTCCTTAAGTTCTTCCCGCCTGAGCTGTACCAGCTCATCATCTATCTTGTTTATAGCTACCACCTGGGGGCGTTCGGACAAAGAGGCATCGTAAAGATACAGCTCGCTGTTGACCTTTATCATATCGTCTATAGGGTTTTCTGAAGTGCCATCCAGCAGGTGGATAACCATACGGGTGCGGGAAATATGGCGTAAGAAATCGTGCCCGAGACCCTTGCCCAGATGGGCATTTTCAATAAGTCCGGGTACTTCTGCCATGACAAAGACACCCTCCGGACGTTCGATAACCCCCATTACCGGTGATAGAGTAGTAAAAGGATAGTTGGCTACTTTGGGTTTAGCCGCTGTCAGCAGGGAAAGCAGTGAAGACTTGCCCACATTCGGATAGCCGATAATAGCCACATCGGCAATAAGTTTCAGTTCCAGTATCAGGTCATATTCGCCGCCCGGCTGGCCTTTTTGAGCCAGCATGGGGGCTTGATTGGTAGAGGAAACAAAATGGGTATTACCCAACCCTCCCTGTCCCCCGTGAGCTACCAGGGTGCGGTCTCCGTCGGCCGCCAAATCAGCCAGAACCCTTTTCTGGCCGTTTTCCTCCAGAATAGTAGCCACCGTACCAACCGGCACTTTTATCACCAGGTCTGCCCCGTTGTGGCCAGTGCAACGGCTGCCCATACCGCCTTCACCGTTAGAGGCTTTATGAACTCTTTTATGCTTAAAATTTAAAAGGCTGTAAAGCCCGGAATCAGCTTCCAGATATACGTTGCCGCCGTCTCCGCCGTCGCCCCCGTCAGGCCCGCCGTAAGGAACGAATTTTTCACGCCTGAAGCTCACCTTGCCGCTACCGCCGTCTCCAGCCTTGATATTAATTTCTACTCTGTCAAACATCTCTAAAACACCTTATCTAAAAAGTTATCTAATTCTTAGGTTATCGAAATCACTTAAACTTTAACTTGTTTATTTTTAAGTATATCAGAAATAATAATAATAAGACTTTACGAATAAAATCGCTATTTTAAAGCACGAAGCCATTTTTTAAAGCAGAGATTTCTTAAAGTTATCTAAAATTTAGTCCGGTTATCGAAAAATATACCGAAGTTATAGAAAGACTGTCGAAAAGGAATAGAAAAAACCTGTAAATGCCCCCGGTGGGCAACCAAGTATTACAGAAAAAACAACAACCATGGAAATGTCAGGAATAAATGGCAGTTAAAGGAATCAGGGAAGGCGCTGTTGGGAAAGGTGGTTTTGAACCTCGGTCATTTTCAGACGCAGAAAGGTGCTGTTTTCCAGCTCCAGCTGGATTTTATCACAGGCATGGCTGACGGTAGAAGCACTTCTTCCGCCTAAAGACTGACCTATCTCTACCAGAGAGGCAGAATTTTGTTGTTTGAGTATAAACATGGCAAACTGGCGGGCCAGAGCAGTATCTTTGTCACGGGCGGCACCCAAAAGTTCGGTTGTCGGTATCTGAAATACCTGGGATACGGCTGAAATTATATTACCCGGACGAAGGGGGCTGTTTTCCCTGACCGGACGGGAGCCAATGTCTGAAAGGGCTCTGGCAGCCAGGTCGGGGGTAATGGCAGCCCTTAGCAAACGGGCATACGCCAGCACCCGGTTAAGGCTGCCTTCCAGTTCGCGGATATTGTGCTTCACTGCCTGTGCCAGATATTCCAGAGTATCCATATTCAGTTCTGTACCGGATTGCTCAGCTTTAAGCTGCAGAAGCTCAAGACGGGTTTTTTCATCCGGCGGTTCAATCTCAATAGTGAGCCCCCACTCAAAGCGTGACCGTAATCTTTCGGCCAGCTGGGGCAGTGACTTGGGTGGGGAATCTGCCGAAATAACTATCTGGCGGTTGGAATTATGCAGATCATTAAAGGTATGGAATAAACATTCTTCAGTCTGTTCCTTACCGCCAATAAACTGGACATCATCCAAAAGCAATAGGTCTACATCCCGGTAACGGGAACGGAATTCTTCAGTTTGGCCGTTTCGGATAGAAGATATAAAGTCAGTGGTAAACTGTTCTCCGCTGACATACAGAGCCTTGCGGCGGTTCAGGTTTGCCAGATGTCCGATGGCCTGCAGGAGATGGGTTTTGCCTAAACCAGCCTCTGCATAAATATAAAGAGGGTTATAACTCTTTCCGGGATTCTGGGCGGCTGCCAGCGAGGCAGCGTGAGCCATGCGGTTGCATGACCCCACTATGAAAGATTCAAAGGTATAACGGGGATTAAAGGGAGATTCCTGTTTCTGTTTGTTTGTCTGAGGAACAGCAGCCGGTACCTGCCCGGACTGGATAAGCTGAAAACAGAGCTCTACCGGACTGTGGGTAGTATTTATCAGGGTTTTTTCAATCAGCGAACGCTGATTAAGCTCCAGATATTCGGCCACAAAAGTATTGGGAACGCCTATAACAAATTCACTGCCGTCGTATTTAAGGCCGACAGTTTTGGCAAACCAGGTACGGAAATTGGGCTTGTTTACCTGAAGTTCAATCTCCCCCAGGGCTGCTTCCCATAGTTCTTGTGCAGGCCGAACAGACAAAAATATCCCTCCCAGTAATTAAACCGTGTTTGAAATCAAGGGGGTACACACTCTGCCATGAAAATGATCCACCCCTGTAAGAATAAGTACCAATCTGTTAAAGACTAGATAAATAGTAACAATGGCGGTTGACAACAAGCAAGGTGCCTGTGATAGGGATAGAAGGTCACTTGACACTCTGTTACTCTCCAAATCTCTCTGGCAGGCTTGATTTTAGCCTCTTTTAGCCCTCCTAGATACATAAATTAAAATAAAGTTGTTATGGTAATTAGGCGGTGTTAAAATGGCGGTGATGAATGAACTCAAGATAGTCTTTATGGGCAGTCCCGAATTTGCCCTTACCCCGCTTAAAATGCTTCTTGCCGAAGGATACGATATCTGCGGCGTTTACACCCAGCCTGACCGTCCGGCCGGGCGGGGGCGTGAGCTTTGTCCTCCCCCGGTAAAGACACTGGCACTGGAGCATGGGCTGGCGGTTTACCAGCCCCAGAGTCTCAAGAAACCTGAAGAGCAGGCTTTTTTAAAGGAGCTTAAACCGGATGTGATAGTAGTGGCTGCTTACGGCCTTATTTTGCCTCAGGCAGTATTGGATATACCTGTTTACGGGGTGCTCAATATTCACCCCTCCCTGCTGCCCCGTTACCGGGGAGCAACTCCGGTTGCCGCCACTCTGCTGGGGGGTGACGAATGGGCTGGCGTTTCTCTGATGAAACTGGAAGCTGGACTGGACACCGGACCGGTTTATTCCCGTTCTATGGTAGCCATCCGCCCTGAAGATACCACCCCCATTCTGGCAGACAAACTGGCCTTTATCGGCGGGTGTATGCTTTTGGAGTTATTAAGTCAAATCCCCTCTCTGCCGGAACCGAAGGTGCAGGATAACACTCAGGCCAGCTATTTTGGTATGGTCACCAAAGAGATGGGACTGATAAACTGGCAGACTTCGGCTGTTGAAATTGAACGCCGTGTAAGAGCTTTTTTCCCTTGGCCGGGGGTTTTTACCACCTTCAATCAAAAAACTCTGAAAATACTGGAAGCAAAGCCCCGAAATCTGGGGCTTGGGTTGAAGCCTTCTGAAGTCAGGGTTTATGAGCAATCCCGAGTAATGGTTGGCTCAGCTTCGGGAGAGCTGGAGATAATCCGTCTTCAGCTGGAAGGTAAGGCCGGTTGCAGTGCGGCAGATTTTGTCCGCGGGCAACGCAACTTTGACGGGGTTAATCTGGGAGTTTAGTCAGCTTTCTTGAGGATACGAGCCAGATAGGTTACCTGGCACATTTCTTCCAAAGCAAAAGTGTATTTCAGGGCTTCTTCTATGTTTTCCCCTGTTGCAAAGCTGCCATGACCGGCTACCACTATAACCCGGTGTGTTTCCAGTGCTGTAGCCACTTCTTCTGCCAGACTGCCGGGCTGAACCCGCTCTCCGAAACCGATAACCGGTATAGCTCCCAGGCAGTAAAGCCCCTCACCGCAGTCCGGTATTATTTCCCCCTCAAGCAGGGAGAGAGCGGCCGCATAAGGCGGGTGAGCATGAACTATGGCTTTGGCGGATGTGCGGCGGTAAATAGCCCGGTGAACGGGCAGTTCGCTTGAGGCAAGCGGGGTAAACTGGTCATTATGGTCAAGACCGGTCAGTATCAGGTCTGTTTCGCTAAAAAGAGGCAGTGAACTGCCGGTTCGGGTTATGTAAAGCTTGTCTTTCCATCGTTGGCTGAGGTTGCCGGAGTGTGAGGAAACCAGTCCCCGCCCGAAAAGCAGTTTTCCAGCCTGTATAAACCAATGCAGGGTTTCAGAAGGTGTTTGCCCGTTCAACTTAAGCTATCCTAATCCAGCTGGCGGATTACAGCTATAACCCGCCCCTGTATTTCAACATTATCCGGTTTGGTATAAATGGGCGGCATAGTGCGGTTGGCCGGCTGCAGGCGTACCCTGCCCGGTTCCATGTAGACCCTTTTCAGGGTGACTTCTTTCTGGTCTTTCAGCCAGACAGCGGCCGTTTCACCGTTGTCCACCGTTTGGGTATGCTGCATTATTACCAGATCGCCGTCATTGATCAGGTCTTCTATCATGGAGACGCCCTTAACCCGCAAAGCATAAATATTTCCCCGCCCTCGGGTAAGGTCTTCGGTAACCTCTATACTTTCGTCAGAAGTTACCACGGCAAAGCTGTCTGATTCGGGGACGGGTATGGGAGTGCCGGCGGCAATCTGACCGATGACAGGTATGCTTATGCGGCCCTCGTTGGTTTCTTCCGTGCCCACCAGCTCTATCCCGCGGGATATTTCGGCCTGGCGGCGGATAAGCCCTATTTTTTGCAGGATTTTGAGGTTGTAATCTACAACAGAGGTAGAGCTGATATTACAGCCGCTTACGATATCCCGAATGCTGGGGGGATACCCGTAACGGCGGCGGAAACGGGCAATAAAATCTATCATAGCCCGCTGTCTGGTAGTTAGTTTAGCAATCAACTCTGTCCCCGCATAAGAACAATTGTTCTACATAATAAACCAAAAACACCTTCCCTGTCAATATACAAAGGAAGGTGGAAAACGCAAATAAAAAGCGGTGTTACTTAGCGGCTTGGTTGAGCTTTTTCATCAGGCGGCTCTTGCGGCGGGCGGCATTTTTGGGGTGGATAATACCCTTTTCGGCAGCCTTATCTAAATTGCTCTGAGCGGATACAGCGGCGGTTTCAGCTTCGTTTATAGAACCGGCATCAACCAGTTTCTTGACCTTGGTTAAGCTGGTCTTAACCTGGCTCTTGGCCCGGCGGTTCTCCTGACGGTTGGCATCTGCTACACGCAAAGCTTTTTCCGCAGATTTTGTGTTAGGCAAGTGAGTCTACCTCCAATAAAATGTACCTATGGAATATAGCAAATATACAACCCAAATGCAACCGCAGGCACAGTAACTTTATCAGCAGGGCTGTTTCTGCTAAAATATAATATATTTATGTAACCTAAGGAGCACAGTATGTTTTTATATTTGCTGTTTATGCTGCCTCCCCTGGCGCTTATGCTATATGCCCAGTGGCGGGTCAGCAGTTCTTTTAAAAAATATTCCAAAGTGGGAAATCTTTCCGGCCTGAGCGGTGTTCAGGCGGCCAGACGCCTGCTGGACGAACACGGGCTGGGGAATGTTCAGGTAGAGCTTACCAAAGGCAAGCTTTCAGACCATTATGACCCCAAAGCCAAGGTACTGCGGCTTTCACCTGAAGTAGCCAATACGGCTTCGGTGGCTTCTATAGGCATTGTTGCCCATGAAGTAGGCCACGCCGTTCAGGATAAAGAACTGTATGCTTTTTTGAAAATCCGTAACGCCCTTTTCCCGGTTGCCAACTTTGGCAGCCAGTTCGGCTTTATTATGGTGCTGGTGGGTCTTTTTCTGTATGGCTTCTCTTTGTCATTCGGTCTTTCGGTGGCTTGGGCGGGGGTAGCTTTATTTGCGGTGGCGGTAATATTCTCGCTCATTACCCTGCCGGTGGAGTTCAACGCTTCCAGCCGGGCCATGGCTATGCTTAGCGGCGGTTCACTGGTTTCGGTGCAGGAATCAGCCGGGGTCAAAGCGGTGCTGGGTGCGGCTGCCCTTACCTATGTGGCGGCTTTGCTGCAGGCGGTCGGCCAGTTGCTTTATTTTGTACTTATGCTGGTGGGATTCGGGCGGAGAGACTAAAATATTTAATTCACCGCTTATCCATTTAAATATAAAAGCCCCGCCGGAAGCGGGGCTTTTTCTTGTCAAGCCAAGGGTGATAAACGTATAATCACACCAGTAGTCTTAGGGGGTAGCTAATGAAACAGCCGCAAGACCTGCGCAGTTTTGATAGCCTGCGGGAAATTCTGGGTATACTTCGCAGCCCGGAGGGATGTCCCTGGGACAGGGCTCAGACCCATAAATCCATGCGGGACAGCCTTCTTGAAGAAACCTATGAAGTGCTGGAAGCTCTGGACGCAGATGACAAAGATCGTTTTTGCGGTGAACTGGGAGACCTGCTTCTCCAGATAGTATTCCATGCCGAAATGGGCAGTGAAGCCAAAGAGTTTGATATGGGTGACGTGATAGAGGCTATAAACACCAAGCTAATCCGCCGCCATCCCCATGTATTCGGGGAGACCAAGCTTTCGTCCTCGGCAGAGGTTTTGCATAACTGGGAAGAGATAAAAAAGACTGAGCGCGGCCATGACAAACCCATGCTTTCCGGGGTACCCAAACAGTTACCGGCCCTTAGTTACAGTCAGGAAATACAGGGACGGGTGGCCAGAGTGGGTTTTGATTGGAAAGAAGACGAAGGGGTGCTGGAAAAGCTGGCTGAAGAAGTGGCTGAGTACAGTTCTGCCCCAAACGCCCTTGAAAAAGAAAAAGAATTCGGGGATATACTCTTTACACTGGCCAATTACGCCCGCAGGCAGGGAATAGACCTTGAGTCTGCCCTCAGAGGGGCAAACAGGCGTTTTTACAGCCGTTTTGAACACATGGAAGAGCTTTGCCGCAAAACAGGCAGGGATATTGCCAAGATGAGTTTTGCTGAACAGAATGAACTCTGGCAGGCGGCTAAAAGGAAAGAAAACGGGGAATAAGCAAATTAGAATGGTCGGGGCGAGAAGATTCGAACTTCCGGCCTCAGCGTCCCGAACGCTGCGCGCTAACCAGGCTGCGCTACGCCCCGCCAGATTTACTATTATAGAGACAATTGCTAATAAGGGCAACTTGAAGCTAAAGCAAGCAGGGGTTGGATGAAATGAAATATTGCGTACTTATTACTGATGGTGCCTCCGGCTGGGGGCTAAAAGAACAGGGCGGTAAAACTGCACTGGAACTGGCTCACACCCCCAATCTGGATAAAATGGCCCGAAACGGTTTTATGGGATTAAGCGCCAATGTGCCCCCCGGCATGGAGCCCTCATCTGCCTGTGCCTGCATGTCCCTGCTGGGGTATGACCCCGAAATTTATTATAAAGGGCGGGCGGCTATTGAGGCTGTCAGCATGGGGGTAAGTGTTGCCCCTGACGAAGTTATTTTCCGCTGTAATCTGGTATCTATAATAGACGGCAAAATGGCCAGTTACTCAGCCGGGCATATTTCCAGCCAAGAAGCCTCCGAACTGCTGGACGCAGTGTCTAAGCAGCTTGGCAGTGAACGGGTAAAGTTTTACCCCGGGGTAAATTACCGTCATCTGCTTAAACTAAAGGGTATGGGCAATATGGCGAACGCACTCTGTACCCCTCCCCACGATATTTCCGACCGGGAGGTATCTCCTTATCTGCCGCAGGGTGAGGGAAGCCTTATCTTAAACCAGCTTATCAGCTCCTCCCAGCAGATACTCAGGGATCACCCGCTAAACCTTCACCGCCAGAGTCAGGGTAAACTGCCGGCCAATTCCATCTGGCTGTTCTGGGGCAGCGGCCCCATTCCGCCCATGCCGCCTTTTAAGAAAGCTTACGGGCTGGATGTCGCTCTAACCTCAGGCGTAGACCTGCTGCGGGGTTTGGGGCTGATGATGGATATGAAAATACTGGAACTACACGGCATAACCGACGGGTTGAATAATGATTTTTCAGGTCAGATGCAGGGCGGTCTTTCTGCCCTGCGGGATAATGATATGGCGGTAATTCATGTAGAAGCACCGGATGAAGCCGGCCATGCCGGCAGTCTTTCGGATAAAGTAAAGGCGATAGAGCTTATTGATGAGTTTATGGTGAGTAAACTTCTTTCGTACCCGGAAGATATTCGGGTGCTTGTTATGCCTGACCATCCCACCCCCATCAAGCTTAAAACCCATGTGGCAGAGCCTGTACCCTTCCTGATGTGGGGCAAGGGTTTTTCAGCTAACGGAGTATCCCGTTTTACAGAGAAAGAAGCCCTTAAAACAGGTATAATATTTGAAAAGGGCTGCACCCTGATGCAGGCTTTTCTTAAATAGATTTATTTAGAGGTAGATAAAATATGCCCAGAGAAGATGACAGATACCGAAACGCCATGTACGGGGGGCATCCCCCGGCCTGTACCTGTGTGGATTGTACCCGCAGGCGGCTGGCAGGAAATACCCGCCGAAAAAGCGTGGAACGCAGCCTTTTCACCTGGATTATAGTAGGTGCGGTAGTTTTGGTGATAATTATGTTTGTACTGTGGTGGGGTAGCAGACCCTAAGTCTTTTATTTTCAGGCTAAAGGTTTATAATAGATGGCAAAATCCGGCTTTCCCGCCGGTGCAGGTCTATTAAAACAAACAGGCAAAATATAAACAGAATGTTTGGGGTTTAGTATGGCAGTTGTAGTTCATAAATACGGCGGCACTTCGGTTGGTGATGCCGAAAGGATTAAACACGTAGCCAAGCGGATTATTGCCGCCCGCCAGAAGGGCAATGATGTGGTGGCGGTGGTTTCGGCCATGGGAGATACTACCGATGACCTGATTGAGCTTGCCCACAAGCTCAATGATTGTCCCGAACCGCGTGAGATGGATGTTTTGCTCTCTACCGGTGAAATAGTTTCCAGCACCCTGCTGGCTATGGCACTTAAAAATATGGGTCAGGATGCTATCAGCCTTTCCGGCCAGCAGGCAGGCATTCGGACGGACTCGGTCCATTCCAAAGCGCGTATCACCGGCATTGATCCCAAACGTATCCATGACGAACTGGATAAAGGCAGGGTAGTAATTGTGGCCGGTTTTCAGGGTATTTCAGACTGCCAGGATGTTACCACTCTGGGGCGGGGCGGTTCCGATACCACAGCGGTTGCATTGGCGGCCAGTTTGGGAGCTTCCATATGCGAACGTTATACAGACGTGGACGGCGTTTATACCGCTGACCCCCGCCTGATACCGGACGCCCGGCGGCTTTCGGAAATAAGTTATGAAGAAATGCTGGAACTCTCGTCTTACGGGGCAAAGATAATGCACCCGCGGGCGGTGGAAATAGGCCAGGTGTACAATATACCCATTCTGGTGGCTTCCAGTTTTAATGAAAATCCCGGCACACTTATACATGGAGGGGAAAAGATGGAAATACGAAACAAGGTCAGCGGAATAGCCCATGATTTTGAGGTAGCCAAGATAACCATTTTAGGAGTGCCTGACAAGCCGGGCATAGCGGCGGGTCTCTTTGCCCCGCTGGCAAAGGCCGGGGTTAGCGTGGATACCATCGTCCAGAACTCCAGCCAGGACCATATCACAGACCTGACCTTTACGGTAACCAAGTCAGATTTGGGCAAGGCACTGGAGGTTATAGGCCCCATTGCCAAGGAACTTCAGGCCAGAGAAGTGCTGAGTGATTCCAAAATAGGCAAAGTCAGCATTATCGGCACCGGCATGCTGAATGCCCCCGGTTATGCCGCCCGTATGTTCAAGGCTCTTTCAGATGCCGGCATAAATATCTTGCTCATTTCCACTTCGGAAATACGCATAACCTGCATTATAGAAGAAGACAAGGTAAAAGATGCGGTCAGAGCCATACACAAGGCCTTTGAGATGGAAAAAGACTAGGGTTTTTTAGCGGTATAGTGTTTGGTTTAAATTGTATATAAAAAGAGAGTGGCTGCTTTAGGCAGCCACTACTTCTTTGATTTCGGGTATCTCGCGCTTCAGGATACGCTCAATGCCATTTTTCAGGGTCATTGTAGACATGGGGCAGCCGGCACAAGCGCCAACCAGTTTTACTTTTACTACTCCGTCCACAACATCTACCAGTTCAACATTGCCGCCGTCGGCTTCCAGGGCCGGTCTGATTTTATCCAGAACGGCTTCTACTTTTTCCAGCATCAGTAGCTCCTTCCAGTAGTTAAAAATTATTAAAACACCTATAAATTACAGTACCATAGCCTAGAAATGGTGTCAATTTGCCCCCGGGCTAAGCGAATTTTTAAGCTAATTGGAGTATAATAACCAAATAAATGGTTTCTCATACTTGTAGACGGGTTTAGCATACAGTAAAATAACTACTCGTTTAGCAAATAACTAAAAATGAGGAATCTATGGCATATCAAGAAGAGGAACAGCTAAGACTCAAGCGCCAGAGCAGTAAACAGGCTGTAGATTTAGCCATGGAAGGACGCTGGCAAGAGGCGGTGGAGGTTAATAGAAAAATTGTTGACCAGTTCCCGAATGATGTAGAAGCCTTTAACCGTCTGGGGCGTGCCTATCTGGAGCTGGCTATTTATCCGGAAGCTATTGCTGCCTACACCCGTGCCAAAGAAATAGATCCTTATAATGTAATAGCTGAAAAAAATCTGCACCGGCTGGAAGTGCTCAGCAAGGAACGCACCGCGGCCGGGCCGGTTATTCACCGTGTTCAGCCTCAGGATTTCCTGGAGGAAATAGGCAAAGCCGGGGTGATAAACCTGACCCGTCTGGCTCCCAAAGGGGTACTGGCCAGAATTGTAGCCGGTGACCAGCTTTGTCTGCGGATAGACGGTATGAATCTGTGGGTGGAAAACTGCGGTGGGGAAGTGCTGGGGATGGTGGATATACCTACTTCCAAGCGGCTTATAAAACTGATGAAGGGCGGCAACAAATATTCTGCCACCGTTATCAGTTCCAATGAAGAAAAACTGGTGGTGATTATACGTGAAACCTTCCAGCACCCCTCACAGATGGGTATACCTTCATTCTCTTCCAGAGGGATTTCCAAGAGTTCTGTCAGCACCGAGCCTGATGAGAGTGACAAAGAAGAAGGCGGATACGAGATAGAAGTAGATGAAACCGAACTGATGGCAGAAGAAGCTGAGGCTGAAAGCCAGACATATACTGATGATGAAAACGAGGGTGATCTGGAGGTTTAGAATATGGTAACAGGTAATACCAGGCCGATAAATATAGAAGATGAAATGAAGGGCTCATACCTTGATTACGCTATGAGTGTAATCGTCTCGCGTGCCCTGCCGGATGTGCGTGACGGGCTTAAGCCGGTACAGCGGCGCATCCTCTATGCCATGAATGACCTGGGTATGAAACACAATACCCCCTATAAAAAGAGTGCCCGTATCGTGGGTGAAGTTTTAGGTAAATACCATCCCCACGGTGACTCTTCTGTTTATGACGCCATGGTACGCATGGCCCAGCCCTTTTCTTATCGTTACCCGCTGGTGGACGGTCAGGGTAACTTTGGCAGTGTGGACAACGACCCCGCGGCTGCCATGCGTTACACCGAAGCCCGTTTGGCTCAGATAGCCGAACATCTGCTGGCAGATATAGACAAAAATACCGTAGACTTCATGCCCAACTTTGATTCCTCGCTGGAAGAGCCTACTGTTCTGCCGGCCCGCATACCTAACTTGCTCATGAACGGCAGTTCGGGTATTGCGGTGGGTATGGCTACCAATATACCTCCCCACAATCTGGCCGAACTCTGCCAGGCTATTTGTTACCTGATAGATAACCCTGATTGCGGGGTGGACGAACTGATGCAGTTTGTTTCCGGACCGGACTTTCCTACCGGCGGTACTATACTGGGTACTGATGGCATAAAGAGTGCCTATGCTACCGGTAAAGGCAAGATTGTTATCCAGGCCAAAGCCCATATTGGCGAAGTGGAAACCCGCAAGGCTATATTTGTTACCGAGATTCCTTATCAGGTAAACAAGGCCGAATTGGTGGCTAAGATTGCCGAACTGGTCAAGGAACGCAAAGTGACCGGTATTTCCGACCTGCGTGACGAATCTGACCGCCAGGGCATGCGGGTAGTTATTGAACTAAAGAGGGATGCCGAACCCCAGCAGGTTTTAAACAGCCTTTACAAACATACCAATATGCGCACCTCTTTCTTTGTAAATATGCTGGCGTTGGTAGATGGACAGCCGCAGGTTCTCAGCCTGAAAGAAGTACTTAAAAACTTCATAGATTTCCGCCATCTTATTATCACCCGCCGAAGCCAGTTTGAACTTAAAGCCGCCAAAGACCGTGCCCACATATTGGAAGGTCTTAAAAAAGCGCTGGATTTTATTGATCGTATCATTGCCATTATCCGCGGCTCCGAAAACGGTGATGCCGCCCGTAAAAACCTGATAGCCGAATTTGATTTCTCGGTAGTACAGGCCCAGGCTATTCTGGATTTGCAGCTTCGCCGTCTGGCCAATCTGGAACGCCAGAAGATACTGGATGAATATGCCGAACTTATGAAACGGATAGGTTATCTGGAAGACTTGCTGTCTCACCCTGAAAAGATTTATGCTCTGGTGAAGGAAGATGCCAAAGACCTTAAATCCAGCTATGGCCAACCCCGTGCCACCGAGATTTCTAACCAAGGTGTTATAGAATTCCGGGTGGAAGACCTGGTGCCTCATATGGATGTTATAGTTACCTTAAGTGAGCGCGGCTTTATCAAACGGGTACCGGCTAACGTATTCCGTCTGCAGCATCGCGGCGGTACCGGCATAATGGGTATGCCCACCCGCGAAGCAGACGCTGTCCGTTTCCTGTCGGTTTCGGATACCCATGATACCCTGCTCTTCTTTACCAACCGGGGCAAGGTATTCAGCCTGCGCTGTTTTGATATACCTGATGATTCCTCCCGTATCGCCAAGGGTACAGCTATCGTAAACCTGATACCTGTTACCCAGGATGAACGGATAACCGCCATACTGGATTTGAAAAGCTTCCCGGCAGACCATTTCCTGCTGATGGCTACCAATAAAGGTGAAATCAAGAAAACCTCCCTGCAGGAGTTTACAGCCGTCCGTTCCTCCGGCCTGATAGCCATGGATCTGACAGCTTCTGATGAACTGGTAGCGGCGGTAGAGACCATAGAAGAAAAAGATATTCTGCTGGCTACCCGTCTGGGTCAATCCATCCGCTTCCCGGTGAGTGAACTCCGCACCAGTCTCAGGGCTTCCGGCGGTGTCAAGGCTATAGTCCTCTCCATGGAGGACGAAGTGGTCAGCATGGACGTTGCCCAAGAGGGAACGATGGTAATAACCGTAACTGAAAACGGTGCCGGCAAGCTGACTGCCATAGAGGAATATCCCCAGCAGCACCGGGCTGGCAGCGGGGTTATAAACTTCAAGGTAGTAGATAAAACCGGTGAAGTGGTTGCCTCCAAGGTAGTCAGTGTAACTGACCAGATGATGCTTATTTCAGCCGATGGCATGGTTACCCGTACCCAGGTCAAGGAAGAAGACCCCTCACATGGCATACCCATCATGGGCAGAGCCACTCAGGGTGTGAGGGTAATGCGTCTTGAAGAAGGTGACAGAGTGGTTGCGGTAGCTACTTTTTAGCTGAAGTCTTTTGGTTAAAAATAAAGGGGGGCTTAAAAAAGCCCCCCTTTTTATTCGGATTTCAAACAGCAGGTTTATTTTCTATGCAGGCGGTCGGCACATTCCGTTACCGCTTTTTCCAGCCCGCAGGCATGGCATTTGCCTTCACGGCAGTCAGGAGTATCCTGCTCTTCCAGCGAGCGGGTATATTCCCTTTTCAGAAATTCGGCGCTTACCCCCGTATTTATATGATTCCAGGGCAAAGTCTCATCTAATGAACGTTTGCGGTGGGCATAGAATGAGGGGTTTAAGCCGCATTCGTCAAAAGCCTCCTGCCAGAGAGAAAAATTGAAACATTCACTCCATGCATCAAATTTGGCACCCTTTTGCCAGGCGGTGTATATCACCCTGCCCAGACGGCGGTCTCCTCTGGAAAATACCGCTTCCAGCAGGCTCATTCTGGTATCAGACCAGGAAAGCTTTATCCCCCAGCGTTTCAGCCCCTGCCTGACTATATCTGCCCTTCGGTAGAGAGATTCCTCGTCCAGCTGGGCTTCCCACTGGAAAGGGGTATGGGCTTTGGGTACATATGATGCCAGACTCAGGCGTATCTGGGGGCGGCGTCCGGGAGCGATTCGGGACAGGGCGTTTACCTTGCCCACCATCTGGCAGATAGCGGTTGCATCTTCGTCAGTTTCGGTCGGCAGTCCTATCATGAAATACATCTTAAAGCTGGTCCAGCCGCTTTCAAAGGCAGTTCGGGCAGTAGCGCACAACTCTTCTTCAGAGGTAAGTTTGTTTATAACCCTCTGCAGACGCGGGCTGGCCGCTTCCGGGGCAAAGGTTAAGCCGCTTTTTCGGGCACCCGCCAGAACATTTACCAAACTGACCGAATCCGGGGTCAGGCGTAAACTGGGCAGTGACAGGGCAAGGTGTTTGTCTGCGTATTTTTCAGCCAGAGTTTTTACCAAACCTTCTATACCCGGATAATCCGAACAGCTTAGCGAAAGCAGGGAAATTTCATCATAACCGCAGTTGTCCATTATGCCTTCAACTGCAGTTATAACCTCTTCCGCCGGGCGCACCCTGACCGGACGGTACAGAATGCCGGCCGAACAAAAACGACAGCCCCGGCTGCAACCCCGGCTTATCTCCACTGCCCCCCTGTCCTGCACCACCTCTATATAGGGCACTACCGGTTTGACGGTTGGCGGCGGCAAAGCGGGCAAAATTCGGCGGTTCACCACCGAAGGCGCTTCAGTTACGGTTGGGGTGATGGATTTTAAAGTTCCGTCAGGGTTATATTCAGCCTGATACAGGCTTGGTACATAAATTCCGGGGATTTCGGCCAGCTCCCTCAGAAGCTGTGGTTTGGAAAGAGTGCGTTTTTTAGCATCAATAAAGCCTTTGCACAGGTCTTCTATTGCCTCTTCGGCATCGCCTATTACAAAAGCATCTATAAAGTCTGCCAAAGGTTCAGGGTTCAGGCTGCAGCTTCCCCCGGCAATTACCAGCGGGAAATCCCCTCCCCTTTCGGCTCCCAGTATGGGTATGCCGGCCAGAGACAGCATATTCAGTATATTGGTATAGGTAAGTTCATATCCCAGTGAAAAGCCCAGAATATCAAATTCTTTTAATGGGTGGCCGCTTTCCAGACTGACAAAAGGCAGGTTGTGCTCACGGATAAGGTTTTCCATATCCAGCCAGGGGGCAAATACCCTTTCGGCCAGTATACTGGGGTTGCGGTTTAAAATATCGTAAAGCAGGGGTATGGCCAGGTTGGACATGCCTATTTCATATGTATCTGGAAAGCTCAGGGCAACCTTCAGGGGGATATCAGCCCATTCTTTGCAAACGGAATTCCATTCCCCGCCGGTATAACGGCCGGGCTTTTCAACCTGATGGAGAATATGTTCGGGGTAGTTCAAAAGCGTTCCTCTCTGGGACTAATTCTGGTAAAAACAATAAACTGTGTTTCGGGTTTATTCCAGCTTGAAAAGCAGGTCATCGCCGGCGGCTATGACGGGTATGCCGGTTTCACTTGCCAGCTGTGCCGCCATTTTAGCCGGGTCTGCCCGGTAAAGCTGCAGACCAAAGTGGGTAAGTATAGCCGTTTTGGGTTTAGCCCCGGTAATAAGTTTGGCGGCATCCGGTATGCTCAAATGATAAATACGTTCTATAGCTTCCTTCAGGACTACGTTTATTATCAGAACATCGCAACCTGCGTAAACCTGCGGCATCTCCTCAAAATAACGGGTATCGCTTACGTAACCTATGCGGTGGCTGGAAGATTCAAAGATAAATCCGTAGGTTTCCACCGGGTGCTGATGACGCCGGGTGGTGAAAACCTTTATCCCGTCCAGATTGTATTCACGGCCTTCTTCAAGCATGGTCAGGTCATTTAAAAACGGCTTCAGATAAGAGTATATAACCGGCTCATTATCAAACGCGTCTTTAGGGGCCAGAAAATGGCCGTGTTTCTTAAACCCTCCTTGGGTCATGGCTTCTATCATTACGTTCACATCACCGGAGTGGTCAAGGTGGCGGTGAGACAAAAGAATAGCACTCAGTTTTTCCGGGTCTAAGCCCAAGCGGCATACCTGGACAATACTGCCCGGACCGGGGTCAATCAGGAAACGCTTGCCGTCAAGGTTTAGCCAGATTCCGCCCGAAGCCAGTATCTGGCGGCTGACCATAAATCTGGCACCGCCGGTACCCAGAAAAGTTAGGCTGTTTGTTTCTTCGGTGTAGTTCATATCAGACACTTAGTATAGACATTATTTATCCAAATGCCAATTTATAAAATATTTAGACCTGCTTCGGGCACGAGTTAAAAAGCTTGTGTAGAAAGTGTGGGGCTATGTGTTAGAATATTGCATCCCTGATTTTCCCCGAATAAGGAGAGGGCTTTGGAAGAATTAGGCTCCAGCTTCGGGTTGGACTTAATCATTGTTCTGGTGGCGGCTGTTCTGGCCGGGTTACTTGCACGCCGCTTCAAACTGCCCCTTTTACTGGGTTATCTGGGGGCGGGTATAGCCATAGGCCCAAACGGTTTCGGGCTGGTACAGTCTCCGGGTGTAATTGAATCTATGGCTACAGTCGGGGTAATTCTGCTCCTTTTTACACTGGGGCTGGATTTTTCGCTGGATGAACTCAAACGGGTAGGACGGGTGGCGGTGCTGGGCGGTCTTATCCAGATAATTGTGACTGCCGGATTTGGCTTTTTGCTGGGCAGAAGTCTGGGCTGGGATATAAATGCCTCTATCTTCTTCGGGTTTATGGTCTCACTTTCCTCTACCCTGATAGTCCTTAAGATACTTATGGACAGGGGCGAAATGGAAGCCCCTCACGGGCGGGTGATGCTGGGTATTTTACTGGTGCAGGATATTTGCCTTATTCCCCTGATGATTATTTTACCGGCTTTGGGGGGTGACGGCGGGGATATCGGCTTTACCATGGGCATTGCCTTTGCCAAAGCCACAGCCTTTATTCTGGCTATGTTTGCACTGGGTTTCTGGGTTTTCCCCCGTTTGCTGGGGAGAGTGGCTTCCCATTCCCACGAGCTTTTTTTGCTGTCCGTTATCACCTTGTCTCTGGGGGCGGCCATGGGGGCAACTGCGCTGGGGCTTTCACCGGCGGTAGGTGCTTTTATAGCCGGACTTCTTATAGGACAGTCCATGTATGCAAAGCAGGCATTGGCAGATATAATTCCCCTGCGGGATATTTTCGGGGCTTTGTTCTTTGTTTCTCTGGGTATGCTGGCTAACTTGAACTTTGCGGTGGAAAACATGGGTTTGGTTCTGCTGGTAGTGGCCTTTCTGGTGGTTATCAAGAGTCTGGTGGCCGGGGTGGTGCCATGGCTTTTCGGCTATACCTTCCAGACGTCTTTTACTACCGGTATCGGCCTGATGCAGATAGGTGAATTCAGTTTTGTACTAGCCGGGGTAGGTCTGGCCGCATCGGTCATTACAGACAGCATTTACGCCATTACTATCAGCGCTGCGGTTATTACCATGATAATCACTCCTTTTGCCTTAAGTTTCAGCGGTGCGGCCTACCGGAAGGTCAGCCAGTGGCCACTAGCCAGCAAACTGGTCAGCCTGCGTACCTCCGGGCAGACGGAATATAAGGATTTGGATATTTCCAACCATGCGGTTATCTGTTCGCAAGGGGGTGTAGCCAAGACCCTGACCCGTGTGATGAGCCGCCGAAATTTCCCCTTTCTGGTTATAGATTTAGACCCCCAGACCATAGCTGAACTTCGCCGCCAGAAAGCTCCCGCCATATACGGTGATGCCGCCAATCCGGAAATACTCAAATTTGCCCGCTTGGATAAAGCCCGCCTGCTTATTTGTGCCATGCCCGGTTTTGCAGATACTGAACAGGTAGTCAAAAATGCCCGCAAGATAAATTCGCGGCTGGATATTGTAGCCAGAGTAACCAGTGACATGCAGGCGGAAAAACTTAAAAAAATGGGCGTTAGCGAGGTTGTCCAACCCGAATTTGAAGTAGGTCTGGAACTCTCCCGCCACGCCATGCACCGCTTCGGCATGACTACTATTGAAATTCAGTACATTTTGAACAGCCTGCGGAATATGGGCAAACCAGAGTAGCTTCAGGTACAGTCGAATATGCTATACTTTTAGCATCTTTTAAAGGGAAAAGCAGATGAAGAAATATAAAGCAGGGATTATAAACGTCACCGGTTATGCAGGGCTTGAGCTTGCCCGTATTCTGGAAAGCCACCCCTCGGTAGAGCTTTGTTCGGTAACCGGCAGGAGTCTGGCTGGTAAAAAACTTTCGGATGTATTTCCCTATCTGCATCGCCTTGATTTGCCTATTACTGAAAATCTGGAAGGGCAAGTGGATGTTGCCTTTCTGGCTCTGCCTCACAAAGAAGGGGCAGCTTTAGTACCCGCTTTGCTGGAAAAAGGTATGCGGGTAATAGATATCAGCGCCGATTTTCGTTTGAAAGACCCGGCTCTGTATCAGGCATGGTACGGATTTGAACATCCCTGCCCGGGGCTCTTGGAGGAAGCGGTGTATGGTCTGCCTGAGCTTAAGCGTAAGGATATTGCCGGTGCCCGTCTGGTGGCAAATCCGGGCTGTTACCCTACCTCAGCCATACTTGGGCTTGTCCCGGCTTTTAAAAGTGACCTGATAGAGCCAAGTGCCATTATAGATGCCAAGTCCGGGCTTTCCGGTTCGGGGCGAACACCCACTGTAAAAACCATATTTTGCGAGGCTGACGAAGATGTGAGTGCCTATTCCATCGGCACTCACCGTCATCAGCCGGAGATAGCTCAGGAGCTTTGCCGCGCCAGCGGAGGGGTAATCCCGCGGGTTACTTTCTGCCCTCATCTGGTACCCATGAGCCGGGGTATACTCTCAACTGCCTATGCGCGTTTGAAACAGCCGGTTACAGATGAAGAAGTCAAAGAGATTTACCGACAGTTTTATAAAGATGAACCTTTTGTAAAAGTAACTGCCGAACCACCCCACACCCGTTATACCCGGGGTACTAATATGTGCTTTATATATCCGGTGGTGGATGCCCTGAATGAACAGTTGATAGTCATAAGCTGCATAGATAATCTGGTAAAGGGTGCGGCGGGGCAGGCTGTACAGAATATGAATATTATGCTGGGTCTGGCTGAAACGGAAGGCCTTGAAGCTATGGCCACCCTGCCTTAGCTTTAGTTTGCCAGCCACTTGCAGTTTTGCTATACTAATTGCCCTGTGTGCCCCCATCGTCTAGAGGCCCAGGACAGCGGCCTTTCACGCCGTCAACAGGGGTTCGAATCCCCTTGGGGGTACCAATTTACCTTCTGGTTTTTCTGATATTTAGCTGCTCTGGCTAAATATTATCTATTTTTCAGCTATCCTTCTTAACCGGGTGGTATAATATATATCCGATAGTCCTTACAGGAGGTAACCGATATGCTGGAATACTTTCGTACCCACGTCATAGCCTATACCATTGTTCTTCTGGTGTGTTTCTTTATCATGCTGGCAGGTATATTATACTGGCCGCTCTTTATTGTGGGCGGGATACTTTTTATGGGTCTGTTTCTGCTCGGGTTTAAACTTATCCGCGAACCCGAAGAATACGAAGAAGAAGTAACAATTAAACCTGTCCAAAAAGACTAGTGTCCCCTTAATGAAACGGAGGCTTTGAGAAATGGGAGTAAAACAGCTGGGTGAAACCTACAAGTGCGATATATGCGGCAATATTGTTCGGGTTATAAAAGTTGGCGGCGGTACGCTGGTCTGCTGCGGGCAGGATATGAAACGGATAGAAGATTCGTATAAAGCACCCATAAATCTGCCTGATTCCAGTGGTGAATAGCTACAGATTTTTATTTTCCGATTAAGTTTTCAAGCGGGACAGCGGGGTTTTGGTAAACTTCTGCAGGTTAGCCAAAAACGGCAGGCAATAATGAATAAATCCTGCTGTCCGGACCAAGGGGATTTAATTTTTCTGTTTAGTGTACAAGCTTAGGGTTGGCAGTGGTTATTCAGTCTGAAGCAGATTGAATTTTGTGGTTTCATCAAAACGGCGGACAGCTTTTGCGCCCAGTATTTCATACATAACCGCTTCACCTACAATCCAAGTATTAACCCCTGGCCTCAGGCAACCGGTGGTGGTTTTACCCATTCGGCCTAAAGCGGCATGGATATGCAGTTTGGGTGTACCGTCTTCACCAGGTGCTATTATACCCACCCCGGCTACTTCGTGGGCTCCGTCCAGCGGTATCAGGACAGGCTCAGGCGGATACTCACGGCTCTGGCGCGGCCCTACTACTACCTGCCCGCCCTCAATCCCGCCAATCAGTACCACCTGGGCATGGCTTATATGCTGGGTGCGGGCAAAATCTTCCAGGCAGGTTGGCACTCTGTCGCCGTCTTCCAGCCGTATTATAAATACTCTTCCCAAACTTCCCTGACTGGCTTTCATTTTCTCTCTCCTTGAGTTATGTCTGTTAATAAAAAGACCGGCATAGTTTAGTATCTACACCGGTCCAAAAGTCATGCATGTAAAGCCTTTTGCTCTAGCTCCAGGAATTACCGTTTATAATCCAGCCGCCGGGGCTGAAGGTCATGGACAAGTCTTTGATGAATGAGCTGTAATGGGATATCTTTACCATATACGTTCCGCTTATCTGGGCCTGGAAAGCAAAGACATGCTCCGGAGTCAGCCAGTAGTCTCCAAACCAGTTGTCAATATATTCTCCGTCCGGACTAAATACCTCTACCCTCCACAAATGGCTGGAGTCAGAAAGGTTAAAGACACCGGTCAGGCCGGAATTTATGACTATATACTGCCCTGCTATCAGGTTTTTACTCCAGCTTATCCAAGTTGAGTCACCGATGCGGTTGGGCAGTACCATAGATGTTGACTGGATAATGGGGGCAAAATTGGCGGTTAAGGTGTAGTTTTTGTCCATGGTAATATTTATGGTGGCTGAGATATTAGTTAAGTCTCCTGTCCAACCTACAAACTGGTATCCGGGTGCAGCCTGAGCAGTCAGAGTGACGGTAGCCCCGTAATCAAAGTACTCTGTAGCCGGGCTGACAATGCCGGCTGAGGTAGGGGTAAGATTAACTGTAAGCAGTAGCAGAGGTACAAAATTGGCTACGATGTTTTTATCGGTATCCATAGTAATACTGATAGAGGGGTTGGTACCGCTTACGTCCCCGCTCCAGTAATCAAAACGGTAACCCGGCATGGGAGAGGTGGTAAGGCTAAGGATAGTGCCGGCATCAAAATCTCCGCTTATGGTACTAAGGCTACCGCCTGACTGGGGAGCGGTGCTGATATTCAGGTGGTGTTGCCTTATAAATGTAGCCGTTACAGATTTAGATGAATTCATACTCAGGCTGACAGATGGGTCTGTGCCGCTGGCATCCCCGCCCCAATAACCAAAGCGATATCCGTTGGCAGGCACAGCATTCAGGTCTACTCTTGAGCCGCCGCTGTAAGATGCTTGGTCAGGACTTAGATTGACTGTGCCGCCGCCGACAGGAGTTGTAGCAACATCTACAGAAAATCCCCAGGGCGGGAAATGTCCCGCCGCTAAACCCCAAGTGCCGAAAATCACTGCTATTATCAGCAGTGTGGTAAGGCTGATATTAAACCAGCCGGGCATTTTGAAGTGTTTTCTCTTCAGCTTGGCTTTGGCCTTTTTGCGCCGGTAAAAATAGTAGCCCGGTATTTTCTCCGATTGTGAAATCTCCGCCGGAGTTTCAGGTTCCAGCGGAGGTTCTTTATATTCATCTTCGGGCTCGAAGTTTTCTTTAGGGGATTCTTTGTAATCTTCGGGTTCAGGGTTTAGCTCTTTTTCAGCCATATCCTTCCAACCCTCCTCAATATATTGTCCCTTATTATAACTCTTTTTGTTCTAGCCTGATACGGGCAAAGTACAAACAAAGACCAATAATGACCACCGCTACCACCAATGCTCCCCAGGCCGGTTCACCACTGCCTGAGAGCAGTTGGGCAGACCAGCTGGAAAGGTTGCCGGGCAGATACTTGCCTATCCAGGGCAATTGGGTGGCCAGGCCTTGGGCTATGAGCAGTACCAGAGCAGTGCCGCCGGCCGCCAGAGAGCTTTTAAAAAAACTGGAGAAAAACAGGGTGACTGCCAGACAAAGCAGCAAAAACAGGGTCAGAAGGAGAGTGCTGCCTAAAAATGGTATAAACGCAAAATCGCCAATCAGCATCAGGGTATAGGCATAGCACAGGCCTGCGCTAAGCAGCATGGACACAAAGACCAGCATTCCCAGAGCCAGATATTTGGACATTACAAATGCCCCGCGGCTGACCGGTTTGGACAAAGTCAGCATGGCGGTCCCTTTTTCTTTCTCCCCTGAAATTGTACCCATGGTAATCAGTATGCAGATAAGTACCCCTACCTGAAGCATAGTCTGCCCAAACTCCTGCATGGACATAAGGGGGGTGGGATCAGGCATGTTGATGGGCATATCTGCTCCCTGTCCGCTAAACTCAATAATCTGGGGCAGATAGGCCAGCAGCAGCGGAGTGGATATGCCAAAGAAAACAAAGGCAATGCCCACAATAAGCATTTTATAGGTCTTCAGTTGCTCTCGCAGTTCTTTTTTGAATAAAACTTTCAGTCCGTTCATGCCTTTGCACCATTCCCTACAAGCTGGATAAATACATCTTCTATACTGGGGGTAGTAAGTTCATAATGGGTCAGGGTCAGTCCGCTTTGGGCAATCACCCCGGGTATTTCGGTTTTGGCTTTGGCAAGGTCACTGGCCTGTACATATAGTACTCTGACCTCACCTTCGGTTCGCACCTCGGCTGTTTTTATGTAAGGCATTTTTAAAAGCTGGGTGAGAATGGGGGTAGGTTCTTCTTCAAACTGGATTTCAAAGGCCGAAGTGGAGTATTTGCGTTTAAGTTCCTCCACACTAGCGGAGGTTATCAGCTTGCCTTCGTTTATGATAGCTACCCGGTCACATACTCTTTCCACATCTGAAAGTATATGGGTGGACATGAAAACGGTGGTATCCCCGCTTAAGCGCTCTATAAGGTTCAGTACATCCCTCCGCCCCATAGGGTCAAGGGCCGAGGTGGGTTCGTCCATAAAAAGCACTTCAGGTTTATTTACCAGTGCTTGGGCAATACCCAGGCGCTGTTTCATGCCCCGTGAGTACCCTCCCACCCGGCGTTTGCCGGCTTCGCTAAGGTCTACCAGCTCCAGCAATTCATCTGCCCGCAGGTTATTTTCTCTGGGGGATAATTTGTGGAGTTCGCCTGAAAAAAGCATAAATTCACGTCCCGTCATCCAGCCGTAAAAAGCAGGTACGTCCGGCAGAAAACCAATCTTGGATCGGAGTGACAGGTTTCGGGGTGTTACTTCTTCTCCGGATACATAGGCCTTGCCGGAAGTAGGTTGGGAAAGTCCGGTAAGCATTCGGACAGCGGTAGTCTTGCCTGCCCCGTTCGGGCCTAAAAAACCGAAAACCCGGTTTTTCTCAACTGCAAGATCCAATCCGTCCAGGGCGGTAAAATCACCGAATTTCTTGGTCAGCTTTTGGCAAAGTATAGCATCCAAAGCTTAGTCTTCCTCCCGTCCCAGAGTCAGGTAGATTATCGGGCCTATTACATTTACAAACACAATTATCATCGCCCAAATCCACTTGTTATTCCAGCGGACTTTAGGGCGTTTGACCAGGTCTATCACCGCTATTATCAGCAGTATCAGCTGGAGGACAATAAGTGGAGCAATAAGTGCCCAGTTAATATCCATTTTATTTTTCCTGCCTTTTTATTCCACTATTACGGCTGTGCCGTAAGCCATTACTTCAGAAGCATTTTGCATCACCGCCGAGGTGGAAAAGCGGACACAGATTATAGCGTTAGCCCCTTTTTCCTTGGCATCGGCTTCCATGCGTTTCAGGGCCTCGTTTCGGGCTTCGTCCAGCATCTGAGTGTATTCCTCAATTTCGCCGCCCACAATGCTACGCAGGCTGGCCATGATATCCTTGCCTATGTGCTTGGCCCGGATAGTGTTTCCCTTTACCAGACCCAGATTCTTTATAATTTTGTGTCCGGCTACAGCTTCGGTATTTGTCATTATCATTTGGCTTTAGTCTCCTTCTTCATTTCATTTGCCAGTTCGGCATTTGCCCTTTCTATTTGGGCTTTTGCCTGGTCCAGCTGGGTTTGCATGGCGGACAGCTGGTCAGCTCTCATCACCGCAAACGCATTCTGCTGGGGGTTTCCCATAAAAATAACCTGGTCTCCGGGGTGGATATTGAATATCTTGCGGAATTTTACCGGTATGACTATCTGCCCCTTCGCTCCCACCGAACCCGAACCGTAAAAGATTTCCATTTGCTGCGGGTTCATCTTTATTCCTCCTGTCCAAGTACTACAAGTAATACATATCTTACTAGTACGAATAGTATAACAAGTATTACTAAAATGCAAGACCCTGCGGAAAATATTTCTAATAAACTGCAGTTTACGTATGGACTGATATAAATAAAGGGGTTTTAAAGGGATTGAAAGCCGGGTTTGAGACGACGGTAGGTATCTGCCGGAGATTCGTTCTGGACCTTGGTCTGGCCGATAACCGGCATGAAGTTGGTATCTCCGTTCCAGCGGGGCACAATGTGAGTGTGTATGTGTTTGTCTATACCGGCACCGCCTACCCGCCCCAGATTCATGCCTATATTAAAGCCTTCAGGTTTGTATTCGTTTTTGAGGATTGCTACCGCCCGGTAGACTAAACGGTAATGTTCGTTACGTTCTTCCTCTGTCAGCTCTTCCGGAGCGGAGGTATGGCGGAAGGGCACAACCATAAGGTGTCCGGTATTGTAAGGAAAGGCATTAAGGATAACAAAGTTGTATTTGCCGCGGAAAAGTATCAGGTTTTTACGGTCTTCATTTACAGCCGGAAAGGTGCAGAAGATACAGCCGGTATCTTCGTTTTTAACCGCCTGTTCTATATATTTCGCCCGCCAGGGTGCCCACAAATTATCCATTTCATCTCCTTGCCTGTTTATGATTTTAAACGTAAAAATCCCTTAAGTCAAAGAGTATTTGAGGTGTGTAATAAATAAAATAGATACAGGGGGTTTGTGAGGCGAAGCAGGCTATGATAAAATGTTATATTTAGCGCATCTATTACAGGGGGTATAATTACGTGGGAAAAATTTTCATAATTGACGTTACCAATAGAGACGGTGTCCAAACGGCTCGTCTCGGCCTTTCCAAACTGGAAAAAACCCTGATAAACATTTATCTGGACGAGATGGGTATATTCCAGTCTGAGTTTGGCTTTCCCACCACCAAACATGAGCGCGGTTATGTTGAAGCCAATCTTGAGCTGGCCAAAATGGGCGTTATCAAGAATTTGCGTCTGGAAGGCTGGATAAGGGCTATCGTGGCTGATGTAGACCTGGCTTTCCGCCGGGCACCCAGCCTTAAACACCTGAATTTGTCTATATCCACTTCGGAACAGATGATAAACGGCAAGTTTCAGGGTCGCAAGGTTTTTAAAGATATAATTGAAGATATGACTATTGCCGTCAATGCCGCTTATGCCAAGGGGGCTGAGACAGTGGGGGTAAACGCCGAAGATGCCTCCCGTACCTCCATTGTAAACCTGATAGAATTTGCCAAGGCGGCCAAAGAGGTGGGTGCTACCCGCCTGCGTTACTGTGACACTCTGGGTTATGACAACCCTTTTACCATATACGAAACCGCCCGCACTTTGGCGGAAAAGGTGGGAATGCCCATAGAGATTCATTGCCATGGTGACTTGGGTATGGCCATAGGTAACTCTTTGGCCGGTGCCAAGGGTGTTATTGACGGCGGACAGGACGTGTACGTAAACACCACCGTAAACGGTATTGGTGAGCGGGCCGGCAATGCAGACCTGGTAGCCTTCCTGCTGGCTATACTGAAGTCAAAGGGCTTTGGTGAAAAATACCAGCTGGGCCATGAGGTAAACCTTTCCAAGGCCTGGAAGATAGCCCGCTTTGCTTCATATGCTTTTGATGTGGAAATACCCATAAACCAGCCGGGAGTGGGACGTAACTGTTTTGCCCATGCCTCCGGCATACATGCTGACGGTGTTATCAAAGATTCTCAAAACTACGAGCTTTACGGCTACGAAGAACTGGGACGGGGTGAAGCTCTGATGGTGGAAACCGGGCGTGAAATCTGTGCCGGCCAGTATAGCGGCATCTCAGGCTTCCGCCATGTCATGGGCAATATGTCTGTGGAACTGCCTGAAGACAAAGACGAAGCCAACAAGATACTGGAACTGGTGCGTTATGCCAACGTAGAGGCCCATAAACCTCTGGTTGAAGACGAACTTATCTTTATTGCCAAATATCCGGAGATAAGCCGTCGCCTGCTAACCCTGACACCGCTTATGAATGACTAATCAGACAGATGATAAAAGGGGGGTCACCACCCCCCTTTTTGTTTGGAGAAAAAATGAATGTGCAAATGAAACCTATCGGCACTGTCACAAATGCTATTACCCAAAAACCTGAACAAATGTTTAAATGGGAAGATGTGGTTTCTGAAATACATCTAAAACCGGAACTGGCCGAAGGGCTTACCCGTATAGAGGAATTTTCCCACCTGAATATTATCTGGTCTCCCCATCAGTCCCCGCCCGAGGGCATGGCCTTGCTGGTTTACCCCAGAGGTCAAACAGAGTTTGGTAAAGTAGGGGTTTTTGCCAGCCGCTCTCCCTTTCGCCCCAACCCCATCGCCAAGACTCTGGTCAGGTTGCTTGAGCATAAAGGCAACGTGCTAAAAGTGAAAGGGCTGGATGCCATTAACGGTACGCCGGTACTGGATATTAAACCCTTTATTACAGATTATGACTCTGACAAAGAGGCAACGGTAGCACCTTGGATAAAGAAAACTTAGCCCAAAATCTGGCTGATATATACCAGCGTCTTTTAAAGAAATACGGCCCTCAGCACTGGTGGCCGGCCGAAAGCCGGTTTGAAATTATGGCGGGTGCAGTACTTACCCAGAGTGCCGCTTGGACAAACGTTGAAAAGGCTATTTCAAGGCTGAAAGAGGCTAATTTGCTCTCGGCAGAGGCTATATTGCAGGCCGCTGACAGCGCTCTGGCTGAATCTATCCGTCCCTCAGGCTACTTTAATGTAAAAGTCCGCAAACTGAAAGCCCTGTCAAATTGGCTTCAGACTGGCTGCGGCGGACAAGCTGAAAAACTGCTGGAGATAGAGAGTAGTGTTCTTCGTGATGAATTGCTGAGTGTGTGGGGCATAGGTGAAGAAACAGCCGACTCCATACTTTTATATGCCTGCGGAAAGCCCGTTTTTGTTATAGATGCTTATACCCGAAGGATTTTCAGCCGTTTGGGTCTGACGGAAAAGGAAGCGGGTTATGACCGTCTTCAAAGGCTTTTTACGGCAAATCTGGCCGCTGATGCCGCCCTTTATAACGAATACCATGCCCTTATAGTCAGGCATGCCAAAGAGCATTGCAGGGTCAAACCCGGTTGTGAAGGGTGTGTACTGAAAGATGTTTGCCGTTTTGACTATCGGGAATAAATTTTGCGGCAGGTGAGGACGGGTTATTAAATACCCAGACCTTCTTTATGGGCAGCGGTATTGCGGTTTATCCAGACAGAGCGGCTTCGTATATCCCGGTCAAGAAACATGCGGTTAAATACAAGCTCAGCTTTGGAAACGGTGCTGGAGTATTCGCTGTCAGGTGCCATCAGGCGGCGGACAATCATAATCAAAAAAAGCCCCGCAAAACCCCAGGTTACCGTCTGGTGTTCCTGTACGCCAAAAAAACCGTGAAAATACCCTGACATAACCGGCAGCGCCCCTACTCCCAGAAAAACCCCCGGAGCCATTTTTTTGAAAAAACCGAAGGTGAGTGCAGTACTCAGCGCTATCAATGCCGGAACAGGAGCCATCACCAGAGCCACTCCCAGTGAGGTGGCAATACCTCTTCCCCCGTTAAAGCGGAGGAAGACCGGCCAGTTATGCCCGGCAATGGTAAGCAGGCCGACTATTATTTGTTGCCAGAGCTCCAGCCCCAGCCAGCCGGCCAACAGGATCATAATAGCCCCTTTGGAAACATCAAAAACAAAAACCGCCAGCCCCAGTTTCTTGCCGGCTGTTTTAATCACATTGGAAGCACCGACATTGCCGCTTCCGTAACGGCGGATATCTATACCCCGCCGCCACCTTGAAAGCAGATATGCCATGGGGATAGCCCCTACCAGATAGCCTGCCGGTATCATAATAAGAAATACAGGGCTCATTCCATATCCTCCGCCAGGCCTTTTGCCTTAATTTCACGGGCTTTGGCAATAAGTTTTTTAGCATCCTGCATGGGTACTTCCGCCCCGCCGATGGGTGTTTCGGTAAGTTCGTCCAGACCGTGGTAATCGCTACCGCCGGTAGTCAGTAGTTTGTGTTTGGCGGCAAGTTTGACTAAGCCGTCTATTTGCTGGGGGTTGAACCCCCCGTAGTGGCATTCCAAACCCATCAGCCCGGCCTGAACCAGCCGTTCCACCATGGGTTCGTGATCCATTATGGTCAGGGGGTGGGCCATAACCGGTATCCCTCCGCAGTTTAGCACCAGCCGGACGGCTTCTTCGGGGCCCATTTTTATCCGTTCAACATAGGCCGGGCCGCCCCGACCTATGTATTTTTCAAAGGCCTCGCCCATGTTCTGGATATAGCCCTTTTCCAGCAGGGCAGTGGCAATATGCGGCCGTCCCACAGTGCCTTCACCGGCAATTTCGGAAACTCTCTGCCAGCTTATTTCCATACCCAGTTCATTAAGTTTTATTACCATGTCACGGGCGCGTTCCACTCTGGAGCGGCGCATTTCAGTCAGAGTTTCATTCAAAAACGGGTCTTTGTAATCTACAAAATACCCCAGAATGTGGACATCCCCACCGCTGTAATCAGTGCTGATTTCCACCCCGGGTATAACCCTTAGTTTGGGGTATTTTCGGGCAGTCTGTATGGCAAGGCCAATTCCGTCCAGATTGTCATGGTCACATATGGCAATATACTCCATATGTACTTTGGCGGCTTTGGCAATAATATTCTCAGGTGAGTGAACACCGTCTGAAACGGTGGTGTGGATATGCAGGTCTACTTTAGAAGCCATTTCTAGCTTATCTCCCGGTAAATGCGTTCGATACTTGTGGCCAGTCCGGTTTTGGTGTTTACCGTAACCACTACGGCATTAAGCATTACCCTGCCTTGGGCTACACTCAGGCGGCCGGGTATACCGGTCAAAAAACGCTGGATAACCGAATCAGGTTCATCCCCTATTATCGAATCAATAGGCCCTACCATGCCAATATCACTGACATATGCAGTGCCTTTGGGCAGCAAACGGGTATCACAAGTGGCTACGTGGGTATGAGTGCCCAGTACGGCGCTTACCCTTCCGTCCAGATAAAACCCCAGTGCCATTTTTTCGGATGTGGCTTCCGCATGAAAGTCTACAATAATGGCAGATGGTTTGAAATTCAGCTTGGTAATAAGGTTGTCAATACTGCGGAAGGGGCAGTCTATGTCGTACATAAAGGTACGACCCATCAGGTTTACAACCAGAACCTTGTTTTTCAGGATGTAGCCCTGACCGGGCACGCCCGGAGGGTAATTTAAGGGGCGGATAACCGGCAGGCTTTCGTCTTCCATTACAGTGGCAATGTCACGGTGTTTCCAGACATGATTGCCGGTGGTAATCACGTCTGCCCCGGCTGATATAAGGTCTTGGGCGGTGGCCGGGGTTATACCAATACCCCCGGCCGTATTTTCTCCGTTTATAACGGTAAAATCTATCTTGTATTCCTGTTTCAGTCCCGGCAAGATATCCCGCAGGGCATCCCGTCCCGGCTTGCCAATGACATCACCGATTACCAGTATTTTCATCATTACCTGCTTTACTTGGCAAAGTCTACGGATCTGGTTTCCCGTATAACGGTAACTTTAATCTGTCCGGGGTATTCCAGACCATCTTCAATCCTCTTGACGATATCTCTGGCCAGCCGCATAGCTCCCAGATCATCAATCTCATCAGGTTTTACCATTATCCGCACTTCACGTCCTGCCTGGATAGCAAAGGATTTTTCAACCCCTTTGAAGCTGTCGGCAATCTCTTCAAGAGCCTTCAGACGTTTGATGTAGTTTTCCAGTGATTCGCGGCGGGCACCGGGTCTGGCCGAAGAAATGGCATCTGCAGCAGATACTATAAAGCCCCAGATGGAAACGGTGGGGGTGTCAAAGTGATGTTCCGCCACACCTTTAATAACTTCGGGAGATTTTTCCCACTGTTTAACCATGTCTGCGCCTATCTGGGTATGGGTGCCTTCCACGTCTCGGTCAACCGCTTTGCCTATATCATGCAAAAAGCCGGCCCGGCGGGCAAGGGTAACATTTACACCCAGCTCACTGCCTATCATGCCGGACATCTGGGCTACTTCTATGCTGTGCTGAAGTACATTCTGGCCGTAACTGGTGCGGTATTTCAGCCGTCCCATTACTTTGATTATTTCGGGTCGCAGTCCGTGAACGCCTGCCTGGTAGGCAGCCTGTTCACCGGAAGCTATCATAGCGGCTTCAACTTCCTCTTTGGCCTTGGTTACCACTTCTTCTATGCGGGCAGGGTGAATACGCCCGTCAATGATAAGTTTTGAAAGTGCCTGACGGGCAACTTCACGCCGCACCGGGTCAAAACTGGAAATAGTAACTGCCTCCGGGGTGTCATCTATTATCAGGTCTACGCCGGTTGCCTGTTCCAAAGCCCGTATATTGCGGCCTTCGCGGCCAATCAGCCTGCCCTTCATTTCGTCACTGGGCAGAGGTACGACATTAGTGGTGGTTTCGGTAACTACGTCAGAGGCACAACGCTGGATAGCCTGGGAAACAACCTCGCGGGCTTTTTCATCCGCTTCGGCTTTTATTTTTATCTCCCACTCACGCAGGCGGCGGGAGGTTTCCTGTTGCATTTCGCCTTCCAGCATTTCAAGCAGGCTCGTTTTGGCCTGTTCAGTGGTCATGTTGGCCACTTCTTCCAGGCGTTTTAGTTCATTTTCGCGTATTTCTTCAATTTGAGATTGGGTTTCGTCAATGCTTTTTTCCCGGTTGGTTAAAGACTGTTCACGCTGTTCAAGGTTTTCCAGCTTGCGGTCCAGCGCCTCTGTTTTTTGGATAACCCTGTTTTCCTGTTTGGCCAGTTCAGAACGGCGTTCCTTAAGTTCAGTTTCGGCGGAATTGCGAGTCTTGTCAGCCTCGCGCTTGGCTTCCACCAGCACATCCTTAGCTTCCAGTTTGGAATCAGCCAGCATTTTGGTAGCTTTACGCTGGGCAATACGAAGCTGGCGGTTCATAATGAAGCCCCTGAATACGAATAGTGCCATACCGCCGAACACTATACCTATAATAAAACTGAAAAAGATAGCCAGAATAGCAGACAAAGGCAAACCGGTGGTGGTAGCCGGCGCTGTCTCCATAAAAAACTCGAACATATATATAAACCCCTTTCTTTAGAAGCTCTCTTCAACGGGGGTATCAGAGAGCCATGACTATGTAAGACCTAAAATTCGTCTATTGGATCGTTTCCATATTCATTCCACAGGCGGGAAACGGTACGGCTAATTACCTCGTAGCTGAAGCCTCGCCTTAGTAAAAACTGGCTGAGGCGCTGGCGGAATATGTGGTAATTGTCTTTGGGCAGGTTTTTTGCTTTGGTTTCGGCTGCCCTGTAAGCACTGTCCACTTCATCAACAGTGCTTACCACGGTTTCAATTATTTCGCTGGATATACCCTTTCTCTTGAGTTCCAGTGAGGTCAAGCTGCGGCTGCGGGGACGGAATGACTGGCGATTGTCATTCCAGAACTGGGCGAAAGCCTGGTCATTTACCAGCCCCTGTTCTTTCAGCTTGGCTAATATGGAATCAATATCCTGACTGCAAAACCCTCGCCTTACCAGTTTTTGGGCCAGTTCAGACTGGCTGCGCGGGCGATAGGATAAATAACCCATGGCTGCTTCGTAGCAACTTTGGCAATTATCTATAAGCTTCAGAGTTTCAATTTGGCTGGAGCTCAGTTCCTGGTCTACTTTCAGGCCTTCCCTTTCACATACTTTGAGAGACAGGCTGAAGAACTCCTTGCCGTCCAGAGAAATTTTACACCTCTGGTTCCCGCCCCGGGTTTTCCTGATTGCCGTTATGATTGGCATTTAATCCCCCCAAAAAAAGACAAAGCCAAGACACACTCTGCCTCAGCCCCAAAATAGATATAGATGTCTTTTTCCGTAAAGCTATGGATTAATCGCCATCGCCAATACTGCAAAGGGTGACCGCTGAGGCACGTATTTTTTCTTCAATTTCCTGCGCCAGACCCGGGTTTGCCGCCAGATAGTTTTTGGCGCTCTCTCTGCCTTGCCCCAGGCGAATGTCACCATAGGAAAAGAAAGCCCCTGCTTTCCTTATAACTTCACTGCTTACGCCTAAATCAATAAGGTTGCCCTCGCGGCTGATACCGGAGTCAAACATGATATCAAATTCGGCTGTCCTGAAAGGAGGAGCAACCTTGTTTTTTACCACTTTGGCTCTTACGCGTGTACCAACAGCTACGGTACCCTGCTTGATGGTTTCTATGCGCCTTAGATCTATACGCACCGAACTGTAAAACTTGAGCGCCCGGCCGCCGGGGGTGACTTCGGGATTGCCGAACATGACACCCACCTTTTCTCTTAACTGGTTAATAAAGACAACGGCCGTTCTGGTTTGCCCGATGGAAGCGGTCAATTTTCGCAGGGCCTGAGACATAAGCCTGGCCTGCAAACCTACATGTGAGTCACCCATGTCGCCTTCTATTTCAGCTTTGGGTACCAGCGCCGCCACACTGTCAATCACGATTACACCTATGGCAGCACTTCTCACCAGCTCTTCGGCAATACCAAGCGCTTCTTCGCCGGTATCCGGTTGAGATATTAAAAGCTCATCCAGATTAACCCCGCAGGTTGAAGCGTATTTAGGATCAAGGGCATGTTCCACGTCTATATAGGCGGCTTTTTCACCCATTTTTTGGGCCTGGGCAATAATGTGTTGGGCAAGAGTAGTCTTGCCAGAGCCTTCAGGACCGAATATTTCAGCTACCCGGCCTCTGGGAATCCCGCCAACGCCCAGGGCAATATCAAGTGCCAGTGAACTTGTAGGAATGAACTCAACTGTTTGCCGGAAGGAAGGGTCGCTCAACTTCATTATTGAACCCTTGCCAAAGCGTTTTTCTATTATGCCTACAGTGAGTTCCAGAGCCTTATCTTTTTCCGTGGTCATTTCGCCTCGTTTTCTAGTCAAAATGATAGCATATAGTAAGTTATTCTACAATAAGCCCTTGACTTTTTAGCCCTTTGGCATGAGTGAAAACGGCCTTGTCCAGACCTTGAGTCAAGGGTATGGTTAGTCAGGCTGGTAGAGTACCGAGCTATCCGGTGACTCCCAGACCTCTACCCCCCAAAGCTCAACACCCTTCTTGTTGATAACTGTTTTCAGCTTGTCATATATGTCTTTGGCTATATTTTCGGCCGATGGATTGATGTTGTCAAAGGGTGTCAAGTCATTCAGGCAGGTGTGGTCATAGCTTTGCAGAACCTCATTCAGGCGGATTTTCAGAAGACTGAAATCAGCTCCCATGCCGCATTCATCCAGCTCTCCGGTTTTAACCTTCAGGGCTACTTCGTAGCGGTGGCCGTGCAGGTTTTCGCACTTACCCTTATATCCCCGCAGAAAATGGGCGGCTTCAAAATGTTTTTTTACACTAAGATAATACACTATTCGTTCTCCTCGTCGTCGTCATAATCGTCTCTGCTGTCCTCAGGCAGGTATGAAAACGGACGGATAGACTGGCCGGGAGGCAGTTCCTCAAGCAAATCCGACAGGCTGGAGCGGCTGCCCGGGTAGATAAAATCAGCTGCCAGTTCCACCAGCGGTAACATTACAAAAGCCCTTTCGGTCAAGTGGGGATGAGGTATGGTCAGGGTGGGCGTATTTAAGCGTTTTTGGCCGTACAGCAGGATATCAATATCTATTAGGCGGGGCTGGTTATGGCTGTTTTGGCTTCGGCCCATCTCTTTTTCCACCTTTTGGGTAAATGCCAAAAGGTCCGGAGGTGAAAGCTCTGTGCGGGCTTCTATAACCATATTTAAAAAGTTCGTCTGGGGAGGGCAGTTCAGCGGTTCGGTTTCATATATAGTGGAACAGCTGGTGATAACGATTTTTTCTGAAAGACGGGTCTGGGCATCTTTCAGGTATTGTTCACGGGTTCCGGTGTTTGACCCCAGTCCCAAATATATTATTTCCATATTTTACCCCTTATAACAGCATCGCTCATCTGGCAGACCCGTCTCATCCGGGCCACGTCATGCACCCTTACAATATCCACCCCTCCCCCTATCCCCAGGGCAACGGTGGCGGCCGTGCCTTCAAGCCGTTCGTTAGGTGGGGTATCCAGCACCTGCCCTATCAGGGATTTGCGGGAAGTACCCAGCAGTACAGGCAGATTAAGGGTTTTCAGTTCTGACAGACGGCGGACAATCTCCAGATTCTGTTCCAAAGTTTTACCGAAACCCACCCCCGGGTCAATTATAATATTTTGGGCTGGTACACCCCGCTCCAGCAGTTTCAGGGCGGTAGATTTCAGTTCGCAGATGACTGCCTCCATAATGTCTTCCACAGGGTGTTCCCGCTGGTTAGAGGTTATTACCCAGCCAGCTCGGCTTTTGGCCGCCAGTTCAAAAAGTGAAGGGTCTTTTTGTAAACCCCAGACATCATTTACTATGCAGGCACCCGCCTTCAGGGCTTCCTCAGCCACTTCACGGCGGTAGGTATCTATGCTTATGGGGATATCCAGATTCCGCACTATAAGACGTATAGCCAGAATTACCCGCCCCAGTTCTTCTTCGGTGCTTACAGGCGGGCAGTTCGGGCGGGTACTTTCACCGCCTATATCCAGTATATCCGCCCCTTCTTTTACAAAGCGGCGGGCCTGTTCCAGTGCCGCTTCGGGGTTAGCACCCAGTCCGTCACCCGAAAATGAGTCCGGAGTGACATTTACAATGCCCATTATATAGGTACGCTCTCCCCAGCCAAATTGCTTTGAGCCGAAGTGGCTGCTTACGGGTTTTGTAATGGGTAAATTCATCACCTTTGTCCTCTATACTGATTATCTCAGCAAATGCTCAAAGGAGCAAGAAAATGCTATCAAACAGCCGTAATTTCCAAGCACGAAAGGGCCTTTTAAAAGCTTTTTACGGCTAAACTAATTTGTTATGTAGTTTGACAAGCTAAATTTTAGCGAGTATCATAAAACGTTGGTTGTGAGTATTTGCTATATTTACAATTAAGCCTCAGTCTAAACTCATTTTCAGGTTTAATTTAGGAGGTTACACATGCCTAAGATTGGTCCTATGGAAATTCTTATCATTGTCCTTTTGGTTGTGGTAGTTTTCGGTGTAGGCAAACTTCCTCAGGTTGGAGATGCTATCGGCAAGGGTATCAGGAACTTCAGAAAAGCGTCCACCGGTGAAGACGCTAAGGAAGAAGTTGAAACCAAGGAAGAAACCAAGCCCGCTGAAAAATCCGAATAGTCCAAATATAAATTGGGATAAGCCCCTTCCTTGAGAATAGGAAGGGATTTGTTTAGCGAACCTGTAAAAGGTTCAAAATAGGAGGTAGGCTATGCCTAAGATTGGCCCTATAGAAATACTTATCATTGTACTCCTAGTTGTGGTGGTATTCGGTGCCAGCCGTATTCCTAAAGTAGGCGAATCACTGGGTAAAGCACTGCATAATATCCGCAAGAAGAACGACTTTGAAGAAGAAACCCCCAAACCGAAGGTTGTTAAAAAACTTGAGGATGATGCGGTTTCTGCCAAGATAAATGAAAAGATAGCTGAGACTAAAAAAGAGTCTTAAGCCCTTTACTTAGGGTGTTTTCTTCATAAGGCTTAAAAGTAAAATTCGTTGGTAATTTGAAATAAGGCGTTAAATTATGGATTTTCTGGGAATTGGCTTCGGTGAAATTATTATCGTGCTTATTGTGGCCACGCTCATTTTCGGGCCCGGCAAGATACCTGAATTTGCCCGTCAGATTGGCCAGTTCGTTAATTCTTTCCGCAAAGTAACCGGTGAAATGACCAGAGATTTTACCCGGGCTATTGATGCTGAGAATTTGGCATCTCCCGGTAAAAAGAAAACCGGCAGTTCTACCAGTACCTCCACCAGTAAATCCAAATCGCTTGATAACTTTTTAAATGGACCTGGAAGCGGGGGTAAAGCGTGAGTACTAAAAACGAAACTCCCGAAGTAGAGGAAGAAGAACCCCCTGAAGAAGTAAAAGCCAAGGGCAAGATGCCCATTGGCGGGCATTTTAACGAACTTCGCCAGCGTTTTACCCGCGGGATAATTGCACTGGTTGTGGGCGTAATGGCGGCCTTTTTCTTTGCCACACCTATAATAGGGTTTCTGACCGCTCCCGGCGGCCCGGATTTCAAACCGGCTCAGTTGGGGGTTATGGAATATGCCTCGGTCTTTTTCAATGTATCACTCTGGGCAGGATTCATTCTTGCCTCTCCTTATATACTCTACCAGTTGATTGCTTTTATTACCCCGGCACTCAACCGCAACGAAAAGAAATTTATCTTCATATCCATACCGGCAGTGACCGTGATGTTTCTGGCAGGTTTGGCCTTCGCATATTATGTAGCTTTGCCGCCCGCTTTAAACATTCTGTTGCACTGGGGTGATGACGTGGTGCTTACCGTGGTGGGCATCAAAGACTATATGAATGTAGTTACCCGGATACTTATTGCTCTGGGGCTTATATTTGAGACCCCCTTTATCATTATGGTACTGGCCAGACTGGGTGTTGTATCCCCAAAGTGGCTGGCCTCAAAACGTAAAATCTGGGTGGTAATTGCCTTTGTCATTGCCGCTCTTATAACCCCCACTTTTGACCCCGTAAACCAGACTATTATGGCCGGTCCGTTAATCGTCCTTTATGAGATATCTATTTGGCTGTCGAAACTGGTCTACCGCAAGAAGAGGGAAGTAATCGAGTCTAAGTAATCCACAGGGAAACCCCTGACTTATTTGAATTTCTCTAATAGATTAGAGTAAACTAAGTGTATCTTGAAGAGGCTTGAATAAAGCCTCTCTCCTTATTTATCCATTTTGAATGGTAAGTGATTGAATAATTCAAACCGGTTTAGCCCAAATTGCAGCAGGATAGTTACTTTGCTGGCTCTTTTAAGCTTGGGATTGGCCGCTTTGTATGGTTTTACCCATCAGGATTTAGGTTACCAGGAATACATTCCTCAGGTAGTACCGGAAAATTCTGAATATACCGAACTGATAGCTACCAGTCAGGGCGTGCTTTATGCCATACTGGATGACGAAGGTCAGCTCCAAAGCTATGTTACTATTTCACAGGGACAGGGTTATGGCGGTCCGTTGCTGGTTGCTCTTGACTGGAGCCTTGACGGCATTATCCTGCAGATATCTGTTCCCGTTCATCACGAAGATCTTCCCTGGTGGCGGGTTCTTGAAGCCAGACATTTTTTTGACCAGTACATAGGCCGGGGTTACGAAGAGCCTATCCAGATACACGAAGATATAGACGCTGTTTCCGGTTCTACCGTTTCTTCAAACGGGGTGGCTATGGCGGTCAAAGCTGGAAGGCTTCTGGTAGTAAAAGAACTTGGATCCGACTATAAAGACCCGCTTCCGGGTATAAAATTTGGTTTGCCCGAATTAATGGTATGTCTGGGGATTGCATTTGTCTTTTGGGTACGTACCTTCAGGCCGTTTAAAAACCCAAAATATGCCCGTTATCTGGCTTTGACCTATAGCTTCTTTATAGTGGGTATCTGGCTTTCGGTACCCCTTAGCCTAAACAATATATCCAGTTTTCTGGTAGGTTATGCCCCCAGTGTTGAGCAATTTATCATCTTTTATATTGTGGTCTGGGGAATACTGGGATTGGCTATTCTCTTTGGCAAAAACTATTACTGTTATTGGTTATGCCCTTTCGCCGCCGTTCAAGAAGGGCTTCATTTCATAGGTGAGGGGGTTTCTCCCTCTGCCAAAACCCAGAAACGTTTTAAATGGGTACGCTATGCGCTCCTTTGGCTGGCACTGATGCTGGTTTTTGTATTCAGAGCACCCAATGTATCCGGGTTTGAGCCTTGGAATCTATTTTTCAGCCTCAAAGGTGACTTTCCGGAATGGATACTGCTGATAGCCACACTTGCAGGTGCTCTGCTGTTTTACAATTTCTGGTGTAATTATCTTTGCCCTGTAGGGGCTTCACTGGATATAATAATAAAGGCGCGTAAATGGGTGGGGAATAAATGGAACAGCCTGTTAAAGAAAAAAGCAAGGCGATAGATATTTTCCTGATTGTCATGGTGTCATTCTGTGTACTTATCAGTCTGGTGGTCATGTTTGTAAAGGCCTCGGGTCTGATAGATTAAATTATTCGGGTTCAAAGGGAGACCTCTGGCGTGCCCCTGAGCTTGCCAAGGGAATATATGCGTGATAAACTAACTATTTAGTTGTAGTATTATCAGTGAATTATTTATCTAATAATAGTTATTAATAAACAATCATTTCTGGGGTACGCAGACTAGTAGTGGGGTGTCTCAGAAAGTGAGGCGGTCATTATATGCAGAGCAGTTTCTGGAAGCTACACGGTAAAAAAGCGCTTATAATATTTGCCATCCTTACGGTGGTGATAGCCGGAGTGATAGGCAAAGTTTCAGCTTCGCCTGATGTTGAGCAGTATCTATCCAAGGTTGTTCCGGAAGCCGCCAGCTTCAAAAAACTGGCTGACCGGGCATCAGATGATCTTTATCTCTTCGGTGCCCTTGACTCTGACGGCAACCAGATTGCTTTTGTTACTTCCGGCAAGGGTTTGGGTTATGCCGGCCCTATGACGGTAGTGGTTGCCTGGAGCAATGATGGCGTTATTTTGGCTATGGATGTTCCCCAAACCAACGATACCCCTGCCTGGTATAACAGACTTGCCGCCAATGATTATTTTTCCCAGTTTATCGGACGTTCTTATCAGGATCCTTTACAGCTTAATGAAGATATAAACGCGGTTTCCGGGGCTACCCGTTCCTCAACCGGTGTTGATACCGGTGTCCGCGAAGGCCGTCTGATACTCTCCGAACAGCTTGGCAACCCCTACCCCGTCCCCCCTGAACCTATTAATTTCGGGCTGGCCGAGGTGTTCTTTATTGCCGGCATTGTGTCCGTATTTGCCCTGCGAATGGTGCCTGCTTTACGCAAGGTACATGTACTGCGTTATATGAGTTTGCTGATAGGGCTGGCAGTATTCGGTATCTGGCTGTCTGTGCCGTTAAGCCTGGTGAATTTTATCGTCTTCCCCACCGGCTTTGCTCCCAGCTGGCAGAGCAATATGCTTCTCTATCTTATGGTGTTCGGTATTATCGGGGCTGCGCTCGTTTTCGGTAAAAACCTGTGGTGTTTCTGGATGTGCCCGTTCTCTGCCATCCAGGAAGGCCTTAACTTTATCGGCGGCGGCCGTACCCGTCCCATTACCCGCACTCAGCTTGCCATGCGTAATACCCGCTATGTCATTCTCTGGCTGATAGTAGTGTTGGTTTTAGTTTTCCAGTCCCCTCAAATGGCAGTATTTGAGCCATGGAATACCATCTTTAGTCTGAAGGGTGCGCTGGACCAGTGGCTTCTGGTTATAGCTACTCTGGGCGTGTCTCTCTTCATACATGACTTTTGGTGTCATTATCTCTGCCCTGTAGGCGCTACCATGGATATAATACTTAAAATACGGAAAAGCACTATTGGGCTGGTTAAGAATTTTTCCAGCAAATAGCTAAAAATTAAATAGCATAAGTTTTTACAGCACCGGACATGATTTTTGGGGTGTTTAGTGCCGGGGAGGATAATAACGTGAAGAATAAATTAACCAGAAGAGATTTTATCAGGATTTCGGCCGTGGGAGCTGGGGTTTTGGCTGCCGGAGGTTTGGGTGTTAAAGAGCTGATAACCTCTGCGGCTGAATGTCAGTATTCTGAGACCAAAGCTCTTTTGGGTACATATATCACAATTACTCTGATAGACAGTAGTCAGGACAATGCCAAAGCCAAGGTTAACGATACTTTTGCTGAAATTGAACGGTTGTCTTCTGTATTTAACCGCTTTGATGTTACCTCAGAACTTTACCGCCTGAACAAAAGCGGTCAGGCTATAGGCGCTTCAAGCGAATTTGTCTCGGTCCTTTCCAGTGCCCAGTATTGTGCCGAACTTAGCGGCGGGGCATTTGATCCCACAGTACTGCCTGCGTTGGACCTTTGTCAGGACAGCTTCGCTAAAACCAAGCTGCCTCCCTCTTCTTCCCAGCTTGATGAAGTAAAATACCTGGTTGATTATCGTGAAATGTCTATCAAGGGCAAAGATATAGTCTTGGGCAGGAACGGTATGGCTATTACTCTTGATGGTATTGCCAAGGGTTACATTGTAGATATGGCAACCTCCTATCTGCGCGGACGCGGCGTCAGCCAGATAATAGTTGAAGCCGGCGGAGATTTGGCTCTTCAGGGCATGCGCGAAGACGGCCAGCCTTGGAAAGTGGGTATCACCCACCCCAGAGCGTATACCGGTTACTATGATGTTATCCAGTCTTCAAATGCCTGCATGGCCACTTCCGGTGATTATGAAAATGCATTCACTCCGGATTACAAGTATAACCACATCATTGATCCCCGCACTGGTTTTTCACCGCAGCAATTGTGCAGTGCCACGGTCATTGCCCGTGATACCCTGCTGGCGGATGCTTTAGCTACTGCTGCTATGGTAATGGGGGTAGACGAGACCCTTAAACTGCTGGAAAGTTTGGACGGGGCAGAAGCTCTGCTGATAGATAAAGACCTGAAGAGCTATACAACCAGCGGTTACCGTGTCCTTAGCGAACATCTCGGTACCTGATTCATTGATAAAGGTATTACTAAAATGAGGACAATTGACCAAAAGTCAGGGAGCTCTCATTTTTTATAGCATTTGTTTAATCCCAGAATTGCCTTTTTCTTGACAAAAATTTATTATTCATATAGCATAAACGTGTTTCCTAATCTTATTAATAAAAATAATACTACTATTAGTGGTTAGTTTTTGGAGGCTAATGCAATGAAGTTGTCAGCCCGTGGCAGGCATTCCATGGAAGCCATGTTTGACCTGGCGGTTCATTACGGTGAAGGCCCTATTTTGATTCGTGATGTCGCCCAGCGGCGAAAAATATCCGAACAGTATCTGGCCCAGCTTTTTATTCCCTTGAGGATAGCTGGATTGGTTAGAAGTGTCCGCGGGGCAAATGGCGGTTTTGTACTGGCCAGAGATCCCAAAGAAATAAGACTGAGTGATATAGTAAAAGCTACCGAAGGCTCTACCTCCCCTTCAGAGTGTGTGGATGACCCCAGGGTTTGCTGGCGCGGTGAAGGTTGTATTACCCGCAATGTTTGGCTGAAGATTAAAAAAGCCACAGATGAAATTCTGGATTCTATCAATTTGGAGAATTTGGTACAGCAGTGGAAAGAAAGCGGTTCACCTGAAGTTCCTCTGGAGCTGAGCATTTAAAAGCCCCTGCAGCTAGTATTTCAGGTATCCCTTTTAATTAAAACAGTGTCCTATTTCCGGTAAGGATATTTCTAAAATAACCTGCCGGAAATTTGGTTTTCAGGGTATTAAAATGTGGCTGTTTTTCATGTCTTTCGGGCAGAATTGGTCTCGGGAGATATTTCAGGTATAATTTACCGATATCTGTATCCCCTGTAACCAGTATCATAAAGGAGCAAATGAATATGCCTGAAATGCCTGAAATAGGTAAAATATCGCCGGACATCTTCAGGGAACTTATATACCCCAGGCTTGGGGCGGCTTCACAGGATGTGCTTATAGGTCCCAGGAGTGGGGTTGATTCCGCTGTAGTCAATATGGGCGGCAAGGCTGTTTCCCTGACCACAGACCCGGTCTTTATCGTGCCCGAATACGGCTGGGAGAGAGCGGCTTGGTTTGCCATACATATCCTCCTTTCAGATTCGGTTACCTCAGGTTTAAAACCCAAATACCTTACCATAGACCTTAATCTGCCTATGGGTATTACCAAAGACCAGCTGAGTCTGGTCTGGCAGGTCATCCATGACCAATGTGCCCAAAATGGTGTATCTATAGTAACCGGGCATACCGCCCGATATGAAAACTGCAATTACCCTTTCGTTGGCGGGGCAACTGTAATCGGCGAAGGTGAACTAAACCAGTATGTTGGCCCCGAATTTGTAAAACCCGGAGACAAAATAATCATTACCAAAGGGCCGGCTATAGAAGCCTGCGGTATTTTTGCGGCCATGTTCCCCGGTTATCTGGCCAAAAAATTCGGGGCTGATTTCAGCCTGAAATCTCAGGGTATTTTTTATAAAATGAGCGTGGTGGAAGATGCTCTGGCAGCTGTCTCCATGGGTGTCCGGGATAACGGGGTAACTGCCATGCATGATGCCACAGAGTGCGGTATTTGGGGTGGGTTGTATGAAATAGCCGAAGCCGCCGGCCTGGGTGTTACCATAGAAAAAGACAAGATTGTGGTTGAAGACGGGGTGAAGGAAATCTGCTCCCTGTTTGAAATAGACCCCTATGCGTCTATAAGCGAGGGTACCCTGCTGCTCACCTGCCGAGCCCACCGGGCGGAAGCAATCCTTTCAGCTATGGCGGCTAAGGGTATCAAGGCCTCGGTAGCGGGTGAAATAACCCCGGCCGGAAGCGGTATGAAACTGATTGAAAACGGGCAGGGAAAGCCCCTCGTTCACCCTCAGGTTGATCCGTTCTGGAAGGCATTTTATAATGCCTTGGAAAAGTATAATGAACTGGAAGGCAAAAAATGATGCAGGACAAAGTTACTCCGCCCTCCTATTACAAGACAGATTACTGGAAACGTTATTCCAAAGTTTACGATTTTTTAACCCGCTTGCTTTTTACGCCTTTCGGCGGGGAAGAACGCTTTCGCCGCAAGTTTGTAGATGCGGCAAATATCCAGCCCGCAGACAATATTATTGATATGTGCTGCGGCACAGGTGCGACTACCCGTCTGGTAGCTGGAAAACTGAAGGGCGGGCAGGTAACAGGTGTTGACCTTTCCCTGGATATGATGGCCAGAGCCAAAGAAAAGGTAGTGGGCATGCCGGCTGTTTTCCAACAGGCTTCGGGTGACAATCTGCCCTTCCCTGAGGGTGCTTTTGACAAGGCCTTTGTATCTTACGGGCTGCACGAAATGCCCACCCCTATCCGCGGTGAAGCGATTAAACAGGTTTACAAAGTGCTTAAGCCGGGGGGTGTTTTCAACGTACTGGACTATAATCTGCCACAGGGTATCGGCGGACTTGGTATCAGGGTATTTATACGGGTGTTTGAAGGTCTGCCTGCCTACCAGATGATGCAGCCGGGAGTACTAAGCGGTGAACTAAAGGATGCCGGGTTTGAAATCCTGAACCGCCGCCAGCGTCTTTTAGGCATGTTTCAGATAATTCAGGCGCGTAAACCGCTTTAGCCTAACACTCCGCTTCATCAGGTAAAACAGCCCGGCTGCAAACCATAGAGTTTAGCCGGGTTTGCCATATAGTATAGGTTTTTATATCCTTCGGGTGGTAAAATTAGGCCGTAAGGGGCAGATATATGTATAGAGAGCTTATTTCGCACAAGATAGCGGAACTGAAAAAAGAGCGTAAGGCCATTATACTGGCCCACAACTACCAGCTTGGAGAAATTCAGGACGCAGCGGATTTTGTGGGTGATTCGCTGGAACTGGCCCGTAAGGCGGCAAAGGTTGATGCCGAAGTAATAGTATTTTGCGGAGTTCACTTTATGGCGGAAACAGCGGCCATTCTCAGCCCCGAAAAGATAGTGCTTGCACCTGAACCAAGGGCCGGTTGCCCTATGGCGGATATGATAAGCGGGGCGGAACTCAGGGAATTTAAATCCCGTCATCCCGGACTGCCGGTGGTATGTTATGTTAACTCTACAGCTGAGGTCAAGGCCGAGTCGGATATTTGCTGTACTTCGGCTAATGCCGTCAAAGTGGTGGAAAGCCTGAAATCAGATACGGTTTTGTTCGTACCTGACCAGTATCTGGGGGCTTTTGTCAAAGAACGCACCAATAAAATAATAATAAGCTGGCCGGGCTATTGCCCCAGTCATGCACGCATAAAACCAGAAGATATTGTAAACCTGAAAAAACACTACCCTGCCGCCAGAGTAATAGTCCACCCTGAAAGCCGCCCTGAGGTAACTGCTCTGGCAGACGAGGTTTTATCCACCGGGCAGATGGTTAGCTATGCCGCCCGGGCGGACGTCAAAGAGCTTATTGTAGGTACTGAAATAGGTATGCTCTACCGCCTGCGCAAAGAAAACCCGGACAAGCTTTTTATACCGGTATCCGAACAGGCTGTGTGTGCCAATATGAAAATGACTACCCTGCCCAAACTTCTTGCCAGTCTGGAAAATATGCAGACGGTAGTAAGTGTACCGGAAGAAATTCGCGTTAAGGCAGTGGGTGCGGTGGAACGAATGCTGAGGGTGGTATAAAAAGGGTGAAGGCAAATCCATTTCTGATAGTCTTCATTACCGCCACCGACGCGGAGGAAGCCACCCTTATCTCAAAGGTGCTTCTTAACCAACGCAAAGCGGCCTGTGTCAGCATTATCCCGCGGGCAAACTCACAGTATTGGTGGCAGGGCAAGATAGAGGAATCAACCGAAAGCCTGCTTATTGTAAAAACCCGCCAGTCTCTGCTTGCTTCGATCATAGAGGTAGTGCGTGAAGTTCACAGCTACGAAAACCCCGAAGTGCTGGCACTGCCGGTTGTCGGGGGCAGTCCGGAGTATCTGGACTGGCTGGATAAAGAACTTTCTGCCCAGACGGATATTCCGGAATAGCCAATGGGTGCTATAATGGGTGCTTAAATGATAAAAGATATTAGAAATGTTTTTAGCAAAGACCCGGCTGCCAGAAGTGTGGCAGAGGTTCTATTTTGTTATCCCGGTTTGCATGCTCTCTGGTTTCACCGGGTGGCAAACTGGCTGTGGCGGCACAAACTCCATTTCTGGGCGCGCTGGCTTTCCCATGGCGGGCGGTTCTGCACCGGCATTGAGATTCATCCGGGGGCAAAAATAGGTCAGCGTTTCTTCATTGACCATGGGATGGGGGTAGTCATTGGCGAAACCTCTGAAATTGGCAATGACGTGCTTATGTATCAGGGTGTGGTGCTGGGCGGAACCAGTCTGTCCAAAGGCAAACGCCACCCTACCATCTGCGATAATGCAGTTATCGGTACAGGCGCAATAGTGCTGGGCGGCATTACGGTGGGTGAAGGGGCTAAAGTAGGGGCAGGTTCGGTGGTTACCAAAGATGTTCCGGCCGGGGCGACTGTAGTTGGCATACCCGGGCGGGTGGTTGAAGAATCACGCCGTATGGTTATTGATCTGGAACACGGCAAACTGCCTGATCCGGTAGCGGACGCTCTGAAAGTGGTTCTGACCGAACAGCAAAAACTGATGGACAGGCTTGCCCAGCTTGAAAAAAACAGCGGACTGAAAGTGCCTCAGGATGAGCTTCGCGGGCAGATACGCGAGATTATGAAAGAGTTTAACCTGTAGTTATTTATCAAAGTTTGCAGAGATAACAAAAAAGGGGCGGTTATTAACCGCCCCTTTAATATTTTAGTTTAAAACCGGTATCAAGTCTGGTGGATTTCACCGCAGTGGGGGCATTGGATTTCCTGCCCTTTCAAACCGGGCGGAACGCGAAGCTTGACTCCGCAATCGCAATCTACCGTCTGGTATTTATTCATATTCCAGAGGGCATTTGAGGTTTCTCGGGCGCGGCCTATTTCGGTAGCCAAAGGTCCTTCATCCGAAGCCTCCCTGATGGTTTCGTCATGGTCCAGCTTGATGGCAGTAGGTGGTATGACATGCCCGCCTTTTACCTGTTTAAAGGCCTCATCATAGTTGTGGTAGGAAGCCCCGTTCATAGACCGCAGAATCCTTACCCTCTCGCTGATCGGAGGATGGGTGGATGTCAGGTTAGCCGCAGCCTTACCTTTGGCCCTGAAAGGGTTGATGATATACATGGGAGCGGTAGCCTGATTGGCTGAACGCAGCTGTTCAGTGGAAGCCCCCAGTTTTTCCAGGGCAGAAGCCAGTCCCTCAGGGTAACGGGTATACTGGGCGGAAGAGGCATCTGCCAGATACTCCCGTTTGCGTGAAATGGCAAAGTAAATCAGCTGGGCAAACAAGGGTGCCAACACAATAAGCAAAAGTGCTGCCACCATTAAAATAGCCTGAGCCCCGCCGCCACTCCCCTCATTGGAGGAAGAACGGCGTGACCCTCCGCCGAAAATAAACATCCGTGAGCCGTACTGGGCTAAGATAACGATAGTTCCCAGGAGGATGCTGCACCAGACCATCAGTGATACATCCCGGTTTTTTATATGGGCCATTTCGTGCCCTATAACGCCCTGAAGCTCATCCCTGTTCAGCTTTTGCAGCAGGCCGGAGGTGATAGCCACCGAGATATGGTTTTTGTCCCGTCCGGTGGCAAAAGCGTTCAAGGCAGGGTCATCAATGATATAAACCTTGGGCATGGTGTCTATACCGGAGGCAATCTTCATTTCCTCCACCACGTTGTAAAGGCGCGGGTGGTCAGAGGGTTTTATCTCCTTGGCATTAGCCATACCCAAGAGGATACTATCCCCCTGGGTCAGGGCTATCAGGTTCATTATTCCCCACAGGACAAGGGCAATCACCAGCCCCGCCAGCCCGTTATCGGTAAAAGCCATCCCCAAAGCGTAGCCCAAGGCTACCAGAATAAGCCCCATACCTATAACCAGCATAATGGAACGGGTTCTATTGGATTGTATCTGTTCCCACATATCAGTTTAAATCCTGCTTAAAACTTTACCTTGGGAGCCTGGCGTTCCTCTTCCACCTTGACCTCAAAGAATTCGCTGGCCTTGAAATTAGCCATACCGGCCACAATGTTTGAGGGGAACATTTGGGTTTGGTTGTTGTATTTCATAACCGAATCATTGTAAAACTGGCGGGCAAAACTTATCTTGTTTTCAGTAGAGGTCAGTTCTTCCTGCAAAGCCAGAAAGTTCTGGTTAGCCTTCAGGTTGGGGTAGTTTTCAACTACTGCCAGCAGGCGGGAAAGGGCAGAAGACAGTTCGCCTTCAGCTTTGGCTCTGGCTTCGACACTGGTTGAAGTAGATAACTGCTGGGCCAGATTACGGGCATTGGTCACAGATTCAAGAGTTTGCCGTTCATGGGTCATGTAGCCTTTGACAGTTTCAATCAGGTTGGGTATCAGGTCGTAGCGTCTTTTCAGCTGGACATCTATCTGCGCCCAGGCATTTTTAACCTGATTCCGCAGACCTACCAGGCCGTTGTAAGCACCGGCAAACCACAGCCCCAATACCAGAACCAGTGCCAGAATGACTATAAGTGCAATCCACATATTTCCCTCCTTGTGTTCTTTATTTACTAAAAATTATTGGTTTATTTAGATTTGAATACTTCTTTTAGAAAATCCACCGCCGGTTGCTTGGTATCTTTACTTAAGCGGGTAATAAGCTGGTCTACCTCTCCCCCGTCAAAAAACATGCCGTGTCCCCCGGGGCAGTCATCGGTTATCAGCAGGGGGTCTTTTATCAGGGCGGTTTTTTTCATTTTACGGCGGCAGATGGGGCAGTGGCGTTTAGCCTCTCGGTTATCGGTTACTTCAGCTGCTTTTTCGGGGTGGTTTTTCAGGTTTATCGCGTTCAGCAACAACCCCAATTCTCCGGCATCAAACCAAACCCCGTGACAGGCCGGACAATAGTCCAGCTCTATCTCGCGGTATTCCACTACCAGCATATCTTTAGAGCAAGCCGGGCAAATCATAGACTTCTCCTTATATAACGTGTCTCTTAGTGTATGGATAGGCATACGTTCTTGTCAATGGGCGGATAATTGATAATCAAAGCTGAAGCATGCAGGATGAATATGGCATGGCTGAATAAAGTCTTGGCAATCCTAAATAACAAGCAATGCGCATCCCTTGAAAGGTAGTGACGGGTGTTTTTTACAGTCAGGTGTAAGGCTAAATTTGATTTCGGCGGGCAATAAGGCAGGCAATACAGCCCAGCAGCAAGATAACAGCCATACCGCCCATGCCTATAGTAGTGTTGCTTATCGGGCCGAAAAAGTGCCCGCTGGCAACCAGCGGCGGGATTATTCCGAGTGCAGTCAGGAAACCCAGTACCATACAGATACCGCCTGAAATAGCCAGAAACAAAGCAAGCTTATTCATCTGAGATTGCCCTCTTAAGTAAAACGCTATAATGACTAATTTAAGCACAATAGAAGACTAATGGCAATAGGTTAAAGTATATTCAGTAAAACGGGATTTGCAAAAAATTAGTAAAAAGAAAAACCCTTTGAAGGAGAATTTCTTCAAAGGGAGAGCTTCTTAGCTTTAGAAAGTGGTACCCCTGGGGCGATTCGAACGCCCGACACGCGGTTTAGGAAACCGCTGCTCTATCCTACTGAGCTACAGGGGCCTGCAACAAAACCTTATTATAGCTGAAAGTCGGCGGGGCGGGCAATTGCCTGCCAGACAGGTGTCAATTCGGTCAGATAAATTATATATGCCCGCTTCTCTGGTGGAGCGGGCATATATAATTTTGCTTTATTCTAGCCCAGCAGGGTATTGCCTTTAGGTGTCAGATGGTACTTGCCTTCTTTTTCTTCGGCCAGTCCCGCTTCTGCCAAGGCACGCGTTCCGCTCCTGACCCGGTACAGGGGTAAACCTGAAAAAGGGGCTATCTCTTCCGGTGTACCGGGATGTTCCTTTATAGCTTTCAGGGTTTGCTTACCGCTGGTACTCAAGCTTCCGTCAGATTCAAAACAGGGCATTTCAGCCTCCTAAAGCTGTTTCTTGCACAAATACCAGTCTACACATTCATAACCCTGCCCCATTCTTTCTTCGGCCATTTCCTGGGTAGATGGAGAAGGCACTACTACTTTGTCACCGGGATGCCAGTTAGCCGGCAGGGCTACTTTATACTCGTCAGCGGTCTGGAGGGCGTCAATTACCCGTAAAATCTCCTGCATATTCCGCCCTACGTTCATGGGGTAGTACATGATGAGGCGTATTTTCTGACCGGGGTCAAGTATAAACACGCACCGGACAGTTTCGGTTTTGCTCTGTCCGGGGTGAAGCATGCCATAGGCAGAGGAAACCTCTTTATTAAGGTCGGCAATAATGGGGAAGGGTATCTTTATTCCGGTTTTATCTTCAACATTTCTTACCCAGGCAATATGGGACGAATTGCTGTCTACACTTAAGCCCAGCAATTCCACGCCCCTCTTTTGCAGTTCAGGGTAAATTTCAGTGAAGGCAATAAATTCAGTGGTGCAGACGGGAGTAAAATCTGCGGGATGGGAAAAGATAATGAGCCACTGGCCTTTGAAATCTTCCAGTTTCAAAACACCATGAGTGGTCAAGGCTTCAAACTGAGGTGCGATATCCCCGATACGGGGCATGGCGCGGGCTACTTCTTCCATTTTATCCTCCTGTTTTAATTCACCGGCATATCTGCCTTAGGTTCATAAAGGGGCGAAGTGAGGTTATAAAAATCCCTCTTTATAGTGTAGCACCGGTAGCACTTGTCTGACAGGGGGGGTGTTTTAAGGCGGCTTTCAATCCGGGTATTTTTATATTCGTTACCCTGCTCAAAAAGCACAAAATTACGTAGTTGCACGTATTTAAACCTGTTTTGGGTCTGCTAGACTTAATCAGGTGTATTTTTCTGCGGGCAGATGCCAAAGGTCGTCTTTGTAGCTATTAATTTCTTATATTCTTTTGGTAGTACTCTTGTGAAATACCTTAGGTGAGATACAAAAAATGGTATTTACGAGATGGGCTGTGGGTTTTTTGTGGTCAATAAACAGCACTCGGATGACAGGCAGCAGTTGTTTTATGTTCATATCCGGTAAAAACCTGGCAGGAGGCATGCATGCGGGTACTTGTAGTAGGCGGAACCGGCTTTCTGGGGTATCATGCCGTACTGGAACTGGTACGCCGGGGGCATCAGGTGTCTGTAATAGCTTTGCCGCCCATGCCGTCAGACCATATATTCCCCCCATCGGTAGAGGTATTTCTTTCAAATATCCACAATCTTAATCACGGTATGTTGCTGTCCATGCTCAAAGGTCAGGACGCAGTGGTGTATGCCGCCGGTGCAGATGACCGGGTAGTTCCCAAAGCTCCGGCTTATCTTTATTTCCACAAGGCCAATGTTGAAGACTGTCTCCACTTCTTTTCTATTGCCAAAGAGGCCGGGGTAAAGAGGGGCGTTTTCTTGGGTTCATATTTCTGCCATTTTGCCAAACTTTGGCCGGAATTGCACCTTGCCGAACACCACCCGTATATTGAAAGCCGCCTTGAGCAGGAAGAAGCCCTTTTCAAGCTGGGCGGGAACGAAATGGCTATCTGCGGTTTGCGTCTGCCTTATATATTCGGGAGTATGCCCGGCCGCACCCCTATCTGGGAACCCCTGATAAAGTACCTTAATTCCGGCTGGTGGCTTTTTTACCCCCGCGGCGGCACAAACTGTGTCTCGGCGGTAAGGGTGGGCGAGGCTATCGCCGGAGCGGTGGAAAAAGGGCAGGCGGGGCATAGCTATCTGGTGGGTGACGAAAACCTCAGCTGGGACGCATTGCTTTCCAAGTTTGGGGTAATTCTGGGCAAACCTAAAAAGGTTCTTCATTTGCCGGCTTTTATCCTGCGTCTGGCTGCTTTAGGTCTTAAAAGCATTCATCGTTTACAGGGACGGGAATCAGGGCTGGACCCTTTTAGCTATATCATCTTGCAGACACGTAACACCTTCTTTGACCCTATCCTGTCGCGTAAGGCTTTAGGTTACGGGCAGGGCGGGCTGGATACAGCCCTGAAAGATACGGTAGACGCTTGTCTGGAAATCCCCCGCAAAGAAGCCGGGTAAAATATGAAAGTATTAGTCAGCGGGGCTTCCGGCCGTATCGGCAACGTGCTGGTCAGGGAGCTACTGAAATCCGGCTACGGGGTAAGAGCTTTGGTGAAGCCGGGAGATACCGCCCTGTCTATTCAGGGGCTTGATATTGAACGGGTGGAGGGTGACGTAACCGTTTATCCCTCTGTTTTGGACGGGCTAAAAGGGTGTGAGGCTGTTTTTTATCTGGCGGGTATTGTTTCCATAATACCGGGGCGGGAAAAAGAGCTTTATGAAACCAATATAAAAGGGGCAGCCAATATGGCTGATGCCTGTCTGGAGTGCGGAATAACCCGCCTGCTTTATACTTCTTCAATCCATGCCCTGTCCGAACCTCCCCCGGGGACAGCTTTTACTGAAGAAGAGGGATATCATCCGTCTGATTTCCCGCCGGGTTACAACCGGAGTATGGCTCAGGGGGCTCTAGAGGTGCTTAAGAGATTTTCAGCCGGGCTTTCAGGTGTTATTGTCTGCCCCAGTGGGGTTATCGGTCCGTATGACTATGATCCTTCAGAAATGGGCAGAGTAGTGGTGGACTACGCCAGGGGGAAAATGAGTGCTTATGTAGACGGGGGCTACGATTTCGTAGATGTACGGGATGTAGCTATAGGCATGATATCCGCCTTTGAAAAGGGGCAGGACGGGCAGAGTTATATACTCTCCGGCCAGTACGTCAGCATTAAGAGTTTGTTTGAAATACTGGGCAGGCTTAGCGGGCTTACTCCTCCCCGTCTCCGAGTACCTTATATTCTTGCCAAACTGGGTGCTTATATCAGTTATCCGTATTACCGCCTGACCCATAGCGCCCCTCTTTTTACAGCATATTCGTTAGATGTACTGCGGAGCAATTCCAATATCAGTTCTGCCAAAGCCCGCTGTGAACTGGGGTTCTCCCCCCGTCTGGCGGAGGAATCTCTGGCAGACGCATATTTGTGGTTCAAATCCAAGGGTTATTTAAGTGATTAAAGCTGGTATACAAGTTTTATAAATTTGTATACTTGATGACTTGTGTTTAATCTTATATTTTGTATACTATTAATAAAAGTAATAAAAAATCGGTGAAATGATGGACGGATTTGAAAAACGCAAGACCCAGAGCAAAGAAGCTATCCTTAGGGTTGCCTTGGAATTATTTGAGCAGCACGGCTTCAGCCGGGTTTGCATACCTGAAATAGCCCGGCAGGCGGGTGTTTCGCCGGTAACGGTTTACAACCACTTCGGAAACAAGGAAGCACTTATCAAAGAAATCTTCAAGGTCTTTCTGGACAATTTGCTGGACAGCTATCGTAAGATAATAGAGGCCAAGATGCCCTTTGAGGAAAAGCTGGAGACTCTCTTTTTCAGTCAGGAAGCCCTGACCCAGCAGTATCAGGGTGAACTCATGGAAACTTCTGCCAAGCATTACCCGGTTATACAGGAATATATTGATAATTATTGGGGAGAGCGGCGGGATAATCTTATCGGCAAGTTGCTGGCAGAGGGAAAAGCCGGCGGGTATATCAGACCGGACCTTAGTCTGGAAGGCTTTTTCTTTTATTACCAGATAGTCAGGCGGGGTGTTTATGCCATACCCAATATTGCCGAAAGAATGCTTTCCAAACCCCAGCTTATGCCGGAGGTTATTTCGGTGGCTATACACGGTTTGCGCGGTTAGTAGGATTTTGGAGTATAATCTGGCTATAGATGTATGGAAATGTGGAGTAGAAAGAAAACCCTATGCTGATAGAATTTACGTTTGATAGTCTGGTTATGGCGGCTATTGTAGCAGCTATTGCCCTTGTCCTGTTTTTTTTGGTGAACAAATTGTTTTCCAGATATATCCGGAAAGATGAAGAAGGGAAAAAAGTAAGTTTACTTAGGAAGGCACTCAAAGCAGTCCGTTTACCGGTTTTGCTGGTTATTTGGTGCATTGCTTTGTATATCATATTTGAAAATCTGACTATTCAAGTTGATCTTAGCAAACAGATTTCTAAAGCCCTTGAATTACTTATGGCAGCCCTGACGCTTTGGATTGGGGCCGGGCTGATAGAAGGGTTGCTTAGCTGGCTTAAAACAGAAATACCCGGCAAAGCCAATTCACAGGTAAATGACCATATTATAGACAGCCTTCGTTTTGTAGTGCCATTGTTGGCAGTACTGACTCTGGTAGTTGCGGGTATAGGAATATACGGGGTGGCAGCAGACGGGCTGACCGTTTGGCTGGGTACCCACGGAGTCAAACTGTTACTTATCATAGGTTTGATTATTGCCGGTGTTTATGCTGTCAGCCGGGGCGTACCGGCGCTTATCCGTGGAATTATATATGGCGGGGTTGCCAAACCCAAAGAAGAAGCTAAAAAACGGGCGGATACCCTTATCGGGGTGGCTGTATCTACTGCAGAGGTAGTGGTAGTGGCTATGGGGGCTTTTGTGGCCCTGTCTGAGGTGGGGTTGGATATCGGGCCTATACTGGCCGGTGTCGGTGTTTTGGGTGTGGCTATCGGCTTTGGTGCCCAGAGTTTGGTTAAGGATTACCTTTCAGGTTTGTTTATAATACTGGAAAACCAGTATTCGGTGGGAGACGTTATCAAGGTAATGGATGTAGTGGGTGAGGTGGAATTTATAGACCTTCGCCGTACCATTGTGCGTGATCTGGACGGGGTGGTGCACGTAGTTTCCAACGGTGAAATACGGATAACCAGCAACTACACCAAGTATCTTTCACGGGTTAATTTTGATATCAGTATCGGCTATCAGGAAGATATAAACCATGCCATAGATGTTATAAACAAGGTGTGTGCCGAATTTACCAGTGAACCCGAATGGAATAAATCCGTAGTCAAAAATTCACTGGGAGTACTCAGAGTGAACAAACTGGGTGACTCTGGGGTGGATATAAAAGTGTTGGGTGACGTCAAGCCGGGTACTCAGTGGGCTATAAAAGGAGAGCTTCGCAAGCGGATAAAGATTGCCTTTGATCGTGAACATATTGAAATACCCTGGCCGCATACCAAGGTCTTCTTTGGCAATGCTTTGCCGGGTTCGAAGATGCAAATTGTCAAAGTGTCGGGCGAAGAACTTCCGGAAACCGAATCTGAACCGGAGTCAGAGTAGTTTAGGTTTTACTCTGGTAAATAACAATGAGGCAGTCACCGTAAGACTGCCTCATTTGGTTTTAGTTCGGAGAAGTTATCTGGGTTTGTTCAAATTGCTCAGGTGGATTACTTTTTTTTCAGGTGTTTTATTTTTACCACGGGCCTGAGTAGAGCTGAAAACGCCTGAAAACTGGGTGGTTACCGGACTGCCGAAACTGCGTTTGCATTCAGTTGTCCCGCATTTCGGGCAGGTCTGGGGGGTATCCCTGTCATCTACTTTCAGGTTTACTTCAAAAACATATTTGCACTTGGTGCAACTAAATTCATATAGTGCCATGTTTATTTCTCCCGGAATATTTGCTTAGAATATTTTAGAAAATCAGGACAGGGTTGTAAAGTGTCTTGAAATACAAGGTTTTGGGACAGGAATATCAAATTTGGATTAAAAGCAGTTTTGTCCTCAGGTACGGTGTGCAAGAGGACACTTATGGAGAGCTGATAAATATCCCACCCTGGAGTAATGGTTACGGATTATCACGGTTCTCTCCGGGCGGTGTATCATCCAGCTTTTCGGGGTGAAAAAGTGCCATATGGAGGACACAGGCAGCCGTAGCCCGATTGGTAGCCAGCGGAATATTGTGGGCATCACATATCCGCATCAGGGCGGTAACATCCGGTTCATGGCTTTTACGCTTTAAGGGGTCACGCAGGAAAATTACTGCTTTGATTATGCGGCTGGCCACAAAGCCTCCCAGCTGCAATTCTCCGCCGTCAGGGCCGCTTTCCTTGAGTATAACCGGCAGTCCGGTGTGTTTTTGGATAAGTTCACCGGTGCTTCGGGTAGCAATAAGGTGATGCCCTTTCATCAGATGGGCATACGAGTGTATCAGTTGCACCATGTCTTTTTTGCAGTTATCATGGGCAATAAGCCCCAGAGTTATTTTAGGTTCTTCCACTTATGTTTCTCCTGAGGATGCCTCTCTGCTTTCCGTAAATGTGATTCTAACAGCAAATTATTAAGCCCTTGCTAAGCTTGCATTAAGATTGTGTTAAATTTGCTGGCATGGATAGAGTATATTCTGTTATGTAAATTAGCTAATAGTCTTCCAGCTTTGGAGTGGTTTTGACTTTAAACAGGCCAATACCTAGAATGTAAATCTACTATTTACACTATGATAAAATAGAGGAGCCTACAGGGGCTCTTCATCTTTTTTTGAGGATTTGTATTTTAAAATGATAGCGGGTTTATTGCTTGGCGGAGGGTTTTTACTACTGGCCGCTGCCCTGACGGGCATTGTGTTTAATCATGGCAGTAAAAAAGTCTGGCAAGGGGTACTATGGCTGGTTATAGCGGCGGCGCTATGCTTGCTTATTGGGTCTTTGCAGATATTTTTCGGTAATCCGCTGGATATTTCCCTCTGGAACATTGCATCCGGGCTGGACATAGCCTTTCATCTTGACCGTCTGGCATCATTCTTCGTCATAATAATCAGCCTTATTTCACTCTGCGTGGCCGTGTATTCACTGGGCTACAATAACCATATATCTTCAAACGAACGAGCCAATCTGCTCTCAGCCTTTATGGCGGTCTTCATACTCTCCATGATAGGCGTGGTGGCCTCGGCCAATACCTTTAGCCTGATATTTTTCTGGGAGATTATGGCCCTAAGCTCCTTCTTTTTAATGATGAATGACTATCAGGAGTCTTTTACCCAGCGGGCGGGCATTTATTATTTCGTGCTTACCCAGCTTAGTACGGTTTTCCTGATGCTGATGGCTGTAGTTATGTATATCCAGAACGGTAGTTTCGCACTCAGCCTGAGCGGTGCATCCTCCGTCATCCAGAGTCTGGTTTTTGTTCTGGCATTTCTGGCCTTCGGAATAAAGGCCGGTATCATACCCCTTCACAAGTGGCTGCCTTATGCCCACTCTGCCAGCCCTTCAAATGTCTCTGCCCTGATGTCCGGGGTAATGCTGAAAGTGGCCATTTACGGCTTGGTACGCTTTCTTATGGATGTGCTTAGCCCGGAGATGTGGTGGGGAGTGGGGATACTCCTGTTCGGGGCAATTAGCGCCCTGTTGGGGGTTATATATGCTCTTAAAGAGCATGATTTAAAGACCCTGCTGGCCTTTCATAGTATTGAAAATATCGGCATTATCCTGATGGGTATTGGTCTGTATGTTATTTTTGGCTTGTATGGTCTGGATACGCTGGCTATGCTGGCACTTGGTTCAGCTTTGTTTCACAGCCTGAATCATGCCATTTTTAAAAGCCTGCTTTTTATGACCGCCGGTTCGGTGGTAATTGCCGTGGGTGACCGCAATATTGAAAAAATGGGCGGGTTGATTAAACTAATGCCCTACACTTCTGTTATCTTTCTGGTGGGGGCAGTTTCCATATCGGCCTTGCCTCCCTTCAATGGTTTTATGAGTGAGCTGATGCTCTTTGAGTCTTTTTTCCAGTCCTTCTCTCTGGCTGAAAGCAGTATAAAGATACTTCTTTTCAGTGTACTGGCCATACTGGCTCTTACTTCAGCTCTGGCAGCCGCCTGCTTTGTAAAGGCCTTCGGGACGGTCTTTCTGGCTATGCCCCGCAGTCAGGAAGCAGCCTCTGCCAAAGAAGTTTCAAAAAGTATGATTATAGGGCCGGCCATACTGGCAGTTGCCTGTCTGGTATTGGGTCTGTTTGCTGTCCAGATATTTTCGGTAGCCGGATATAGTTTTGACCTGCCGGATATGTCACTGGTTGGCTTGGTACTGGTTATCTTTGGGGTTTTGGTTTTCGGCATGGTCAGGCTGTTTTCGCCCCGAAAAAGCCGCCGGAGCGAGACCTGGGCTTGCGGCTATGTTCGCCCTACTCCCCGCTTTGAGTATACCGCCTCCGGTTTTGCCGAGCCCCTTTTCCAGATATTCCGGCTGATATACCGCACCCGCCATTACAATGAACGCAGTTACGAAGATAACCAGCAGGCTATTTTCAAACAGGGCAAATCAGCTATTCACACCATAAAGTTTTTTGATGAGTATATTTATCTGCCGGTTGCCGGTTTGTTCGGGCGTATTTCCCGTTTCATATCCCGCCTGCAGGATGTTGATTTGGGCAGCCATATCCTGTACAGCTTTATAACTGTTTTGCTGGTTATACTGGCGGCAAGGTGGCTGTGGTGAGCTGGAATCTGGTTTTATACGGTTTTATCAATACCGCGCTGGCACTGCTGGTGTCGCCCCTCTTTATCAGCCTGATTAAAAAGGTTAAGGCTTATGCTCAGGGCCGGGTAGGGCCGCCCATTCTCCAGACCTATTACCAGCTTTACAAGCTTTTCAAGAAAGAACGGGTTTATTCTTACCAGACTTCATTTATAATCCGCCTGACCCCCTACCTGAGTCTGGCCTTTATGATGGTGGCGTCACTGTCTGTGCCGCTGGTCTTCATACCTGCGGCAGACCCCGGTCTGGGCAATATTATCCTGTTTTTATACCTGATGGTAATGTCACGCTTCTTTATGGCACTTTCGGGGCTGGATGCCGGCAGCAGTTTCGGAGGTATGGGCAGTTCCCGTGAGATGACTCTTTCAGCCATTATAGAGCCGGTTATAATTATTGTCTTTGGAGCGCTGGCATACGTGCTTCAGACTACCAGCCTGTTTGATATGTTCGGTCAGGTGCGGGAAAACAGTTTCTTATCCAATCCCAGCCTGATACTTACCGGTATTTCACTCTTTATTATCCTTATTGTAGAGACTTCGCGGATACCGGTGGATAACCCTGAAACCCATCTGGAACTGACCATGATACACGAAGCCATGACACTGGAATACTCCGGGCCGGATTTGGCTCTTATCGAGCTTTCACATGCCCTTAAACAAACCCTGTTGATGGGGGTGCTTTTAAACATTGTAGCTCCCTGGGGGTTGGCATCGGAGCCTGCGGCGGGTGGAATAGCAGTAGCGTTTCTGGCCTTTGTGATAAAGGGCAGTCTGCTGGCCGTGGGAGTGGGTATATTTGAATCCCTCATGGCAAAATTCCGGCTTTTCCGGGTACCCGGTCTGTTCATGCTGGCCTTTTTCTTTTCCTTTATCACCGTTATATTTAAATTTTTGGCGTAGAGAATGTTAGAAAATATACCCCTAAATGACATACTGAAAATACTGCTGGTGCTGGTGCTGGTCACATCTTCGCTGGTTCTCTGGCAGCGCAGCCTTACCAGTTTGTTTAAAACCTATGCCTTGCAGTCACTGCTGGTGGCATTGGTAGCCATGGTATTTTTTATAAATGACGGTCACCTTACTCTGCTTTTTATTGCCCTGCTCACCCTGTTCGGCAAGGTATTTCTGATACCCCGTATCCTAAACCGGATACTCCTCCAGATGAATATCCGGCGGGATTTGGAATTCCGCTTTCTTTACCCGGTGAGTTCGCTTATAGTCAGTATACTGCTTATATTCGGGGTCTATCAGGTGTTTTCAAACCTTATGGGAGAAGTTATGCCTGACAGGCTGTTTTTTCTGGGAGCGGTCATAGGGGTATCCATGGCACTAATGGGCATGATGGTTATCTTCAGCCGCAAGAAAATGCTGACCAAGATTGTAGGTTACCTGAGCATGGAAAACGGGGCAATACTGTTTGGTTTATTCGTGGCAGAGCTGCCTTTTATATTGGAAATACTGGTTTTGATAGATCTGGTGATACTGGTACTGCTGGTTACGGTGCTGGCTTTCGGTATAGATTCAACCATAGAGGATTTTCACCCCCGCTTTACTCCGCTGGGTGAGTGGTTCAAGAAAAAGTAATGGAAAATCTGATACTTGCAGCTTATATATTACCGTCAGTGCTTCTGGGCGGAATACTGCTGGGCATGCGTTTATTCCGAGGCAGTATGTCTCCGGGCATACTGGCCGGATTTAGCTTGGGGCATGGCTTGTGGCATCTGGGGCTTAGTCTCTGGGTACTTTTAGTCTTGCCTTTGCCCCATTATTTCATGGAAAGCCGTTACTTATTCGTTGACCAGCTGGGTATATTTCAGGTGTTGATTGCCTCAGTGGTGTTTATATTGGCGGCGCTTTATTCCCGTGGTTATGTCAGCCACCTGCTTTCAAACAAAGAGCTGGATATAGAAAACCTGCCCGTTTTCTATATCGGTTTTAATCTGCTTCTAAGTGTGATTACCTTTGCCTTTTTCTCAAATAATCTGGCCCTGTTCTGGCTGTTTTTAGAGCTGAGCACTCTTTTTTCGGCCCTGCTTATAGCCACCCTGAATGCCCGTGACAATCTGGTAGCTGCCTTGAAATATATTTTTATTGCCTCTACCGCCATGATATTTGCCTTCATAGGGCTTATTATTCTTTTTTCCCTTACCCGGCAGGCGGGCAGCCCCGGTACCTTGAACTGGGATGAGCTGGCCAGTCTGGCTCCCCTGCTTTCGCCCTCGGTGCTGGGCTTAAGTGCCCTGCTGATATTGACCGGGCTTCTGGCCAAGAGCGGTCTGGTTCCTTTGCACAACTGGTTGCCGGCGGCTTACGCCAAAGCTCCGTCAGTGGTTACTGCCCTGATGTCTGCCACGGTATTAAACATTGGCATAGTGGGTATCCTCCGCCTGAGTGCCCTGCTTCGCCAAAGCCAAATAGGTGAGACCTTTTCAAATGTGCTGGTAGGTTTTGGCATACTTAGCATAGGGGTAGCCGCTTTCAGTATGCTGTCCCGCCGCAACCTGAAGAAACTGGTCGGTTTTTCCAGCATAGAGCATATGGGAATCATGCTGCTGGCTATCGGCATAGGTACACCTCTGGCGGTATTCTGGATGCTTTTCCATACACTGGCTCATTCATTGGTCAAGAGCGGGCTGTTTTTTTCGGCCGGCATTATCCGCCGCCAGTACGGCAGTGACCGTTTTGACCGTATATTTGATATATTCCGCCTCCAGCCGGTGGCTGCTTGGGGGGTTATAATGGGAAGTGCCGCTATCGTAGGTCTGCCCATGTTCCCGGTTTTTCTGTCTGAACTTAATATACTTATTCAGCTGGGGGGTGTTTCTGTCTGGCTGGTGTTAATGGTGCTCTTTTTCCTGTTGCTGGTGGCTTCTTCATTCGCCATTTTTCTGCTCAAGGCCTTTACCCGCAGTGAGAAAAATACCGACCGCCCTGTTTTCCGTACTCCCCTGTCCATGAAACTGCCGATTTATATTATTATGGCCGGGGTGGTATTTTTAGGGGTCTGCCAGCCCCAGATGCTGGCTGATTTCCTGAACCAGATAGTAAAGGGTTTGGGTTTTTAAGCTATGAAAATACCTGAGTTGTATAATTATCTGGCCGAATTTTTAAGCCCGGCTATAAATCCGCTCAAGCTGGAAAAAGGGGCTAACAAAGACTATTATCTGTGGCTTGACTGGACGGAAGCGGCAGCCCTCTACCCGAAGCTGGCTGAAGACGGGTTTGGGCTTATCGGGTTATTCGGAGTGGAGGGTTTTCGGGGTTATCAGGGGCTTAACCTTTTATATATATTTGAAAAAAGAAATTACTCAGGGACACTGGTAATTATCCGCCGGGCAGACAGCCCGGTTTCCTCAATTGCCGCCATTTTCCCGTCCGCCTGTTATTTTGAGAGAGAAATACGGGACGGCTACGGCTGTGAATTTGAAAATGCCTTTGACCGCAGACGGCTTTTCCTGCATGAAACCTACCCTGCTAATTTTCATCCGCTGGCAAATAGTTTTAAAAACCAACCGCTCAGTTTGCCTGCCGGGGTGGAAGATGAAGCCCTTTATCCATTTAAAAAGATAAGCGGTGAAGGCGTGTACGAAGTTGGAGTAGGACCGGTGCATGCCGGTATTATTGAACCGGGGCATTTCCGTTTCAGCGCTATAGGCGAACCTATCTTGAATCTGGAAGTCAGGCTTTTTTATACCCATCGGGGGCTGGAAAAACTGGCTATGGGCAAGGATATAGATTTCGGCCTTAAGATAGCCGAAGGTATAAGCGGTGACGAATCTGCCGCCAATACCTATGCTTACTCTTCGGCAGTTGAACATATCTGCTCTTCCCGTCCTCCCCGCCGGGCTGAACAGCTTCGGTTAATACTTCTTGAGATGGAAAGGCTTTATTCGCACCTGGCAGACCTTAGCGGTATGCTTACAGATGTAGGCTATCCGGTGGGGGCGGCTTCCCTGTCGGCTTTGCGTGAAGAACTTATGCGCTGGAACAAACGCCTTACCGGCTCCCGCTTTTTAAAGGGCATAATTGCCCCCGGCGGCTTGCTGAAAGATATACCCGGTGAGCTTATAACCGAACTTGCAGATTACCTGTATGCCTTTGAGGGCAGGTTTAGCGAACAGGTTGAGAAGGCTCTTGCTAAAACTTCAGTGGTAGACCGTTTTGAGACCACCGGCATCGTAAATAACCGCTTGCTTATCCCCCTGAATATTACCGGGGTGACAGCCAGAGCTTCCGGTGAGGCCATAGACACCCGTTTAAATCAGCCTTACGGTTTTTATCCTGAGCTTTCGTTCAAGCCGCCTGTTTTGCCTGAAGGTGATGTAATGGCCAGATTCAGGGTGCGGCTCTCAGAGGTGCAGACTTCGCTTGGGTTGATACTAAAGACCGCTGCCAAACTTTCGGCCGGTGAATATGCAATCCCGCTAAAGCCGGTAAATGGTTACAGTCTGATATTGGTTGAATCTCCCCGCGGGCAGTCCCTCCACTGGCTTTGGCTCAGGGACGGCAAAATAGAACGTTATAAAGTGCGGACAGCCTCTTATTGCAACTGGCAGGCCATAGAGCATGCGGTATTGGGGGATATTATTCCGGATTTCCCCCTGATAAACAAAAGCCTGAATCTGTCTTATGCCGGAACAGACCTGTGAGGTATTTGCCGTGAAGAACGTTTTAAATAATATGTTCGGGCCCAAGATATGCAAACAGATGCCTTTTGGTGATGCTGAGTTTGATAAACTGGGGGTTGCCCTCAAATCCGAGATAAATACTATCTTCGGGCGGAGTCTGGCTATCCGGGCACTGGACAGCGGCAGTGACAATTCCGCTGAAATAGAGCTTAACAACCTTTCCAATCCGTATTATGATGTGGAACGTTTCGGTATCAGCTTTGTGGCTTCTCCCCGCCATGCAGATATACTGATAGTCACCGGTGCGGTTACCCAGAATATGGCTATTGCAGTCCGCAAGACCTTTGATGCTATGCCCTCACCCAAGCTGGTGATAGCCTTGGGCGATGATGCTTGCAGCGGCGGCATTGCCAGCGGAGGCTACGGGGTGTTGGGCGGGGTAGATAAAATCCTTCCGGTAAACTTAAAAATACCGGGCAATCCTCCTGAACCCGCCCAGATAATAAATTCTTTGCTAGGGCTTATGCAGTCCCTGCGTAAAAAGTAAGCACCTTCCGGCTTTAACCCGCTAAAAAATATGAACTATCTTCAGTAAACCGCTATCCGGTTATCATCTTCACTTTCAGGTATCCGCAATCTGTAAAAATCCGCCTGTTATCCGGTATTGACGGGGCATATAGGCAGGATATATAATTGCAATTAATATTAAATGCAACAAGACGCAATAATATCCCAGTTGCAAGTATTACTCGGATAAAACCTGAGGAATGAAAGGAGCAGCAGACTATGGCATGTTTTTTAGTGGTTGCAGGGGAAGCGGCCGTTACTACGGTTGTTCAAAAAGTAATAGAGAAAAAAGAAAAACAACCGGGATCTGAGATTAAAAATATTTCAGGTTTAAGTTGGAGCCGGAAATTAGGCTGGTTAAACAAAATGCTCTGGGGAGGTACTCTGCTCTTGGCTTTGGAGCATGTCTGGCATGGAGAGGTTGTGCCTTGGTGGCCATTTCTGACGGCTATGGAAAACCCGGCTGATATCGCCCCCATGCTGCATGAGATGGCTACTGTCGGCGGTGCTATGGCTGTTACGGTCACTGTCGTCTGGGTAATTATGGTGCTTATTGCTGAAGCTAGGTTAAAAGCATCTGCCAAGGTTAATACTGCTGGAGCAGGTGTGTAATGTGGCTGATAATGACTCTGGTTGCCGCCCTAATCACCACCGCTATCTGGTATATAAAAGCCCCGGATGACAAGTACAAGCTGGGTTTTCTGAGCCTTATGTTCTGGGGAGCAAGTATTATGTGGCTGGTTGATCATGTAATAGCCTATTTACAGGAAGGCGGTGAATTTCTGGAAATCAATCAGGACGCAATCTTGCTGGGGGTTAGCGTAATTATATTTGGATTACTGGTTTGGGGAATATCCCTGCTACTTAGCGACCCCAAAGGGGTTATTAAAAAGATTTTAGCTAAACAGTAGTTGCCAATATCCATATCTCGGGGGCGGCTAGCGGTCGCCCTTTTTATTATCCGGAATCGGCAGATACAGAGAGATGTATTGCCGGAACTGGTCAGGTGCACCCGCTCCCCTGCAGGTATTTCAGACACTTCCCAGTTCAGTTATTTAAAAAGAAGATGGATTTTGCGGTCAAACCGGCAATATAATAATTAAAAGGCTATACAAAGGAACATGATGATGTCTGAAAAAGTAACATGGAAAGACAAGTTGCGGGCAGATCCTGTCCCTTGGTTACTGGAGCCAGACCAAGCCCAGCCGGCAGTCCGTTACTTTACCCTTAAAGATATTATCGGCTGCGGGGAACATGATGCGGAACTGAAAGAAGCCAAGGCAGCTATTATGTTAAGCGGCCCGGTCCCGTCCATATTGGCAGCCCAGTCGCCGGAGGGATACTGGTTGCACTCCGGTGCGGGTTATTCCCCCAAATACCAGAGTACCGTTTGGCAGATTATTTTTCTGGCTCAGCTGGGGGCGGATAAATCTGACGCCGGAGTCAGAAAAGGTTGCAACTATCTGTTTGAATACAACCTGTCCAAAGGCGGCTGGTTTTCTTATAACGGTACCCCATCAGGCTTTCTCCACTGTCTGGCGGGCAATCTTGAATCCGCCCTGATAGATTTGGGATGGCTGGAAGATGAACGCTTGCAAATTGCCGTTGAGAAGCATGCCAGATTCATTACCGGTGAAGGTATGGCAGACTCCAAGACTATGGGTGTGACCGACCGTTATTACATGTACACCCCGGGACCTATGTTCAGTTGCAGCCCTAATTCAGGATTGCCTTGCGGCTGGGGGGCTGTAAAATCACTCAATGCCCTTAGTAAAATCCCTCCGTCCAAGCGTTCCCCGGCCGTAATACATGCACTTGACCGTGGCTTGAGTTTTTTGCTTAAGTACAACCCTGCCGCGGCGGATTATCCCTTTGGTACCGGTGACAAACCAAGCTCCAGCTGGTTCAAGTTTGGTTATCCCATGGGCTATGCGGCTGATATCCTGCAAACGCTGGATGTATTGTCCGCTTCGGGCTATGCCCGTGACCCCCGCTTGGCCGAAGCTCTGGATTTAGTACTTGCCAGGCAAAACCCCCAAGGACGCTGGCCTATGGAATGCCGCTTTACCGGTAAAACATGGATGGGAATGGAAAAAAACAGACAACCCAGCAAGTGGATTACCCTGCGGGCTCTCAGGGTTTTAAAAGCGGCTTTTCCGGAGTAAGCTTTTGATGTGGTTTTGTAACGCTGTAAAGGCTTTTCGTTTCTTGCATAGTATATAGTGTAAGTATATACTATGCACTATAGAGTGGTTAAGATGAGAAAAACAGATATAGTTAAACAAGGGCTGATGCGGATAAGTGAAGTCGCCAAAGCGGCGGGTGTTTCTTTGCCGACTATACACTACTACACCCGTGAAGGTTTGCTATTTCCCTCACTCAAGACTGCTCACAATATGGCCTACTATAGCCCTGATTGCGTTGAAGATATCCGTCTAATCAAAGAATTCCAATCAAAAAGATTTCTTCCTTTATCCGTAATAAAACTTATACTGCAGGCCAAGCGGGATGGTCAGGATGTAAAACATGTGTCCGAGATGGAATCTGTGCTGGGTGATATATTCCAGCCAATGCCTGATGAAACCCAATTCGTAAGTATATCTCTGGCCGAATTGATATCTGTCTCGGGTTTAAGCGAAACAGATGTAAATGAATTGATTGCCATGGGTGTTATTATAGCGTCAGAAACCGAAAACGGGCCGGTATTTGATGGCATAGAAACACGTATAGCCCAAATAGCCAAACGGCTGTTGACGTTTGGCTTAAAACCAGCTGATTTTGAGATTTATCAACAGTACATGGAAATAATCCGTAGTGAATTTAAGACTATGCATGAGATTATCCATCACCTGCCAAACCACGAAGTAATTCCGCTTGGGGAACTGTTTAAACTGGTAAGTGACTTCAAGGGGTGTTTGGCTACCAGAATCTATCGGCAGGAAGCCCGGCACCTTCAGGAACATAGCTAAACGCAAGGAGAAAACTGGTGAGACTACGCAACCCGATACAGAGACAAAATGCGACTGAATATATTTATCTTGATACGGCTAAATGTAAGGCCTGCTGGAAATGTATTGAAGCCTGCCCCAATGGTGTGATTGACAAGGTGAATCTGCCATTCCACAAGCACGCCCGTATCAGCTGCCCGGAGCACTGTAAAGGGTGTTTGAAATGTGCGAAGGTCTGTTCTCAGCAGGCTATTACACCTGTACATTCTAAACTCCATTCTGGAGTTGCCAGATGAGAAGAGCGGTTTGTATATCCATGTCAGTATTATTTCTGGCAACTATAATAACTGGAATAGCGGAAGCTCATGTCCATCCCGGTCATTCCGGTCACCACGTGGCCGTTGCAATAGCATTTATTGCCTCCATACTTATCCATGCAGGGTTAAACAGAAAATCTTTTGCCCGTTATTTATCCGGTTAGGTTCACAAACAGGGATAAGAAATATCATGTTGGTAAAGAAGGGCAGACTAAGTTTGTCTGTGCCAAATAAATTCAATCTACCTTAGGTTTAACCTTGTTGATTAGGCAATCCTTTGGTGGAGCTGAGGTATCAACAGGTAGTACTGACAAGAACTTAGAGTTGACCTTTATTCTTTCTATTTGATTGGATACTCCCGGAAAACTACTTTTGCACAACCAACGAGATAAAGCGTTGTAAATGTGAGATTTAAATTCATGAGGTTCTTTTTCACGAAGTCATCCAGTGTCGGTAAGTTTAATGCTTTCAATCTTTCTTCGGAGAGTTCCGTATCATCGAAAAAGATTATTAGGGATGTATTATCAGGATAGTTTTTATTAGCTTTTCGGTTTGCGGCATCAACAATTCTATCAAGTTCGTTTTTTACGCCTGCTTCTACTGGGGTGGCCGTTTCTGGGATTGAAACCGGAAGATTCTTCCCTTTACCAGACTTGATAACGGGAGCATTAGAGAAGACATAACCTTGATTAAGTAATTGGCATCTGCGCCAATAATCATTTCCCCCCTCATGAGCTTGGGTTATCTCAATGTAAGTTTCAGTCGAGGGTTCTGTTCTTTTATCTATGACTATCGCGTCGTAGTTTTGACTGCCAATAACTGGCTTTAAAAGAATTTGGTCGGTGCTTCCAAACTTATGTTCACCAAATATCGCAAAAGGAGCGATTTCCTCAGGGAGCTTTTTCAAAAGCCCATGTTGCAACCTGAAAGCGGTTAAACCTTCTTTAGTTGAACAAATATGTCCCACCTTTTGGATTAACCAATTCCATAGCTCAGAAGGGGTTCTTTCTTTTTCTAATTCCGCTTTACTGACGTATTCCATTGATATTACCATTTGTATTATAACACATGGAAGAGCAGCGAACTGGCGGAATGGTCGGTGTAGAATGGAAATAGTACAAAATTAACCTAGAAGTAACAGAAAAATGGAGCTGAGGGGCTTCGAACCCCTGACCTCTGCGTTGCGAACGCAGCGCTCTCCCAACTAAGCTACAGCCCCATGTAAAGGGCATTATAACATAAGCCCGCTTTAGCATTAAAGCAACCCCCAAACCTGCCTTGCCAGTAGCCAAAGAATATTGATATACTTGCTAGTTAACCAGAGGTAGGTGAAATGGTAACTACAATGACTAAATATGAAACGGTAATCGGTCTGGAAGTCCACGTTCAGTTGGACACCAAAAGCAAGATGTTTTGCCGCTGCAGTACGGACTATGCCAGTGCCGAACCCAATACCCATGTCTGCCCGGTTTGTCTGGGCATGCCGGGGGTATTGCCTACTATAAATAAACAGGCAGTGGAATACACCATTATGTCCGGCTTGGCTTTGGGATGCGATATTGCCCCCTTTACCAAGTTTGACCGTAAAAACTATGCCTATCCTGACCTTATGAAAGGCTATCAGATTTCCCAGTATGACCAGCCGCTTTGCGGCAAGGGTTTTTTAGATATAAATGTGGACGGAGTTATCCGCCGGATCGGCATAACCCGCATTCATCTTGAAGAAGACGTAGCCAAACTGCACCATGAGAGTGATATTAACGGCCAGCCGTATAGCCTTTTGGATATAAACCGTTCCAGCATACCACTGATGGAAGTAGTCAGTGAGCCGGATATGCGCACCCCCGAAGAAGCCCGCCAGTACCTTATGAAACTGCGGACTATCATGCGGTATTTGGGTGTTTCCACCGCCAATATGGAAGAAGGCAGTTTCCGCTGTGATGCCAATATTTCCATAAGGCCTGTAGGTGCAACCGAGCTGGGGGCTAAGGTGGAAGTAAAAAATATGAACAGCTTCAAGGCGGTTTTTTCCGCTCTGGAATATGAAGAAGTCCGCCAGAGGAAAATGGCTGATGAAGGAAAAAAGATAAGCCAGGAGACTCGTGGCTGGCAGGATGAAAAATGCCAGACTGTCTCCCAGCGTTCCAAGGAATTTGCCCATGATTACCGTTATTTCCCTGAACCGGATTTACCTCCCCTGCACATCAGTTGTGACTGGATAGAGGCCATAAGGGCCAAACTGCCCGAATTGCCCGAAACCCGCAAGGAGAGGTTTATAAACGGGTACTGGCTGTCCGAATACGATGCTTCGCTTCTGACTGCCAGCCGTGAACTGGCGGATTATTTTGAAGCGGTTCTGGGCGAAACTGATTTCCAGAATATACCGCAGGATAAAGGCGTTAAGGAAGTGGCTAACTGGGTGGTGGGGGCGGTAAACTCTATTATGAATACTGGCGGGGCAGATATTACCGCTTTTGCACTTAAAGTCAGCCCGGCCAGTCTGTGCCATTTGCTGGTGCTGGTTTCAGCCGGCAAAGTAAATGCCGCTACTGCCAAAGCAGTCCTTGAAGATATGTATGCTACCGGACAAAATGCCGAGGCTATTATTGAAAAGAAGGGGCTCAGCCAGATTTCCGACAGTTCCGAACTGGTAGCCATTGCCAAAAAGGTGCTGGCAGATAACCCCAAAGCAGTAGCCGAATATAACGAAGGCAAGACCCAGGTTATCGGTTTCCTGGTGGGACAGATGATGAAACAAAGCAAGGGCAGAGCCAACCCTAACATAGCTATGGAGTTGCTTAAGAAAGCTCTGGAGGAAGGATAAACATGCAAACCTACCTGATTATAGCCCAGATAGTGCTGGCCGTAGCCCTCACTCTGGCAGTCCTGATGCAAGTAAAAGGCGGAGGCCTCGGTGGTATATTTGGGCAGGCAGACAGTGTCTACCGCACCAAAAGGGGTATAGAGAAGACCCTTTTCATACTCACCATCATACTGGTAGTCCTGTTCCTGCTGGTGTCTTTGCTCATGCTGAAATTAAGCTAAAGGAGGCTAGTTGTGGGTATCATTACCCTTACTACTGACTTCGGCTTGCAAGATGCATATGTGGCCGCCATGAAGGGGGTTATACTGAGTCTCAATCCAGATGCCCGCATACTGGATGTTTCTCATCAGGTAGAGCCCCAGAATATTCAGCAGGCGGCCTTCTTGTTGGGTGAAACCTGTCACTATTTTCCGGCAGACACCATTCATTTGGCTGTAGTAGACCCCGGTGTAGGCAGCGGCCGCCGGGGAATTATTTTATCCACTCCGGGTGGCTTATTCATTGGCCCGGACAACGGTCTTTTCAGTTACGCACTCAGCCCGTATTTACCCAAAATCACCAGTGATTTACTGCCTGCAGAAGGTCTGCTTAAACTGGATCTGCCCCGGGGTGTAGAAGCATTCCAGATATCCAACCCGGCTTTCTGGCTTAACCCGGTCAGTACCACCTTTCACGGGCGGGATATATTCGCGCCTGCCGCCGCTTATGTAAGTCTGGGCACTCCCCTTTCGGAGTTTGGTCCACGCCTTAGCTGGATATATGCTTTCCATTTACCTGGTCCGGAGATTGCGGCTGATGGTTCGTTTACCGGACACGTAGTGTATATAGATCACTTCGGCAATCTGATTACTGATATTACTCTCCGGATGTTGCCTTCGGACAAGTCTATCGGGCTTGAGATTTTAGGTCGGACCATTTATGGCCTTTGCCAAAATTACACTCAGGCAAGCGGTTTGCTGGCAGTTATAGGCAGCAGCGGATGGCTGGAGATTGCCTTGCAGGGCGGCAGTGCCGCCGGTTTGCTTTCAGCTCGCCCGGGTGATTGCTTTCACCTTAGTATTTTGACTTCGCCCAAAGATTAAAAAAGGTTAAAAAAGGGCCCCGTAAAAGATTCGGGGCCCAACTGTATTCTAAACCGTATTCAATTATCGGGGGAAACCATCGTTCCTTACTTTCCCCGCCCGGCCAAAAAAGCCGGATTTCTCGTTAACTATAGAGTGAGTGAACCGGAAAGCTCAGGAACCTTCGTTGCTCTTTGCCGGACTGATATTAGTCAACTCCCCCTAGCTCCTACCAGCGAAGAGCCTGCGCAAGGGAAAAACCAAGTACATAACCGAGCCTGCAGTTTCTCCAAATGCCTTGCCTCCTTTTGCCGGTATTGGCAAGCAACTTCCTTGCCTATCTTTATTATACCACGCCCTGTATATCTGAAAGTATCATATACGAAAATGCATTACTGATAAACCCTTGCCTCAAGCTGCTGTAAACGCTATTATTAGCATAATCCGGGTATGGAAAGGGGCAGGCAATGATTAAAATTTCTATACAGGGAGCTCGCGGCTCTTTTCATGATATTGTGGCGCGCCACAAATTTCCAGGTGATTCCGAGATTATTGAAAGCAACACTTCCCATCAGGTATTTGAAGATGTCAAAAAAGGGTTGGCTGATTATGGGGTTGTAGCCATAGAAAATTCCCTTTACGGTTCGTTTCTGGAAAATTATGACAATTTGCTAAAATATGAAAGCAAGATAGTCGGTGAGATTTATCTGCATGTTATCCTGAACCTGATTACTCTGCCGGGTGTGAAGCTGGAACAAATACGTGAAGTGTATACCCACCCTATCGCCATGATTCAGGCCGAATCTTTCCTTGAGAAACACCCCAGTGTGATACGCATAGAAAGCCACGATACCGCCGGCAGTGTCCGCATGATAAAAGAAAAGGGACTTAAGACTGCTGCTGCTATCGGAAGCAATCTGGCTGCCCAGCTGTATGATATGAAAATACTGGCTAAAGATATTGAGACTGAAAAGCAAAACTACACCCGTTTCCTTATCATCGCCAAAGACCCTAAATATCCTCCGTTGGCGAACAAAACTTCTCTGGCTATAAAGGCAGAGAACAACGCCGGCAGCCTTTACAAGTGCCTCAAATGTTTTTATGATCAAGGCATAAACCTGTCCAAGATAGAATCCCGCCCTATTATGGGACGTACCTGGGGTTATTACTTTTATCTGGATTTTGAGCGGGGACTGAATACCCCTGAAACCCAGCGCGCCTTGAAGGAACTGGAAAAGGTAACCGAGAGCATCCAAGTTTTAGGCTCATACGAACAGGGCAAAGTATTTGAGGAATAGCCCTGTAGCTTCCTGTAACTGAAAACAGGGTCTTAAAACAAGTGTTATGATAGAAGGGCCAGCCTTAAAAAGAGGCTGGCTTTTTTGTGTCCTTCTTTGGCATGTCCCGCAGTCCCAAACGCCGAAAGATTCCTTTTGAATCTCGTCTAGATTTACTCAGATAATATCGCTTTCCTATACGTAGTTTTACTTACGGGAAATAAGTAAAAATGCTTAACCCGTATTACGTATAAAAGCGGATAGTAAATGGCATACGGAAATGTATAATTTATTCATGAATTGGGGTTCACTAATTAAAACATTTTCTTAGTGAGGTGCGGCGAGTGTTATGGCGCTCAGGAGAGACTGGGTGGCGTTGTGGAAGAACAGGTCTTGAGTTAAGAGAATTGGAGGAATTTATGAGCAAGTTTCATTCAATGGTATCCCGCCGTGATTTCATGAAGGGTCTGGGTATGGCCGGGGCAGGTATTGGTGCAGTTGCTGCTTCGGCTCCTGTTTTCCATGACATTGACGAACTTATAGCCTCTGATACAGCTGTTCAGCCGCGTCCCTGGTGGGTAAAAGAGCGCCCCATTGACGATCCCACCATAGAGGTAGACTTCAGCATGATGGAACGTCATGACGGGCGTAATCAGGGACAGTCCGCCAGAGTCAGAGCTATTTATTACGGGGCAGACAGAGTCTTGGGGGCTGCGGCTTTATCCGCTGCCGAACTGGCTGAAAGAACCGCTTCAAATTATCCCGGTTATACTTACCGTTCCAGGGCACTGGCCGGTAGTTTTAAGCGGATTTCTCAGGGTACTTCTCCCGGTTGGGCCGAAACCAAAGACCCCGCTCCGGTAAAAACCCCTGAAGAACGGGGCGAACCGAAGTGGACGGGTACACCTGAAGAGGCTTCACGTATGCTCAGGGCGGCCATGCGGGCTTACGGCGCTTCACTAGTAGGCTATACCGAACTTACCCAGGAACATCGTGACCATGTTATCTTCTCTTATGAGAAGGGTGACTCCAACAACGAAAAATACATTGGCACTACTATTCCTGTCACCGCTGCCCGTCCTATTGTCTTTGAAAATGTGCCCAAAGCATATGAGACTACTGAAAAACTGGTTATCCCTAATGTCCCCTTGTGGGAGATAGCCATGTCAACCCAAGGCTCAAATGAGCTCTGGCGTTCAGCCGGCACTCTGCTTGGCGGTATGGCCAATGGCAATACTTTTTACAATTGTGCCAATCTGCACGCATCCACCTACAACTTCCTGCGGTATCTGGGTTACCAGTTGATTGGTACTATAGGCAACGATGCCCGTTATGTGGGTTCCGAGGGTGGAGCGGCAATCATGGCCGGTCTGGGTGAAGCCAGCCGCCAGAAACTTTACACCCTTACTCCCGAATATGGGGCACCCGGCCGCCTGTATGGTGTGTTGACGGACCTGCCTCTTGAACCTACCCATCCCATAGATGCAGGCATTTACCGTTTCTGCCATTCCTGTCAGAAGTGTGCAGATTCCTGTCCGCCCCAGTGTATATCTAAAGAAAAAGAACCTTCATGGGATTTGCCGCTGACCGAAGGCAAAGAGACTATATACTCAGTAAAGGGCACAAAAGCCTTCTACAACAATCTGCCTCTCTGCCGCCAGTATTCCAACGAAACCTCTCACGGTTGCCGCATCTGCTGGGGTGAATGTACCTTTACCGTTAACCGGGGTGCTCTGGTTCACCAGATTATAAAAGGTACTATTGCCAATATTCCTCTTTTCAACACCTACTTCTACAAACTGGGCGATGCCTTTGGCTATGGCACTGATCCTGAAAAAGCCGAAGCATGGTGGGATCTCAGCCTGCCTACCCTTGGTCAGGACTCGACCATTGTCGCGGCTGATGCCGGTTACGGAAAATAGGAAAGGAGATTAAAGCTTTATGTGGTTTTTTATAGGAATCATAATCGGGGCTTTGGTGCTGGGTTTTATCTGGTGGTTAAGACGCAAGAATCTTAATCTTACCTGGTATGAGTGGGTATTAGGCATACTTGGGCTGTTACTGCTGGTATTTACCCTGCAGAATTTCATGGGCAGCTTTGAAGAAATAGAGTCCAAGGCCGCCTATATGTTCCTGCTGATTACCGGCTTGCCATCTCTTATCCTGTTGGCATTAACATGGCAACTAGCCGCAAGGAGACTTGCTAAAGCCTGAAATCCGGGATGAAACAGATATAAATACTCTCCGGTAAAAACTATTACAGTGCCCGAACCTTAAAAGTTCGGGCACTGGTATTTTTATGCAGACGACTATTTTAGTCTCAAAATGAATGAAATTGAAATTATCTTTCAAAAAGTAAAATAATGTGTTATTATTACTCGCTTTCAGTGTACCGCATTCCTTTTATGACCCTTTAGCATATCTGCCCTAACATTATTTGCTTTGGTTTCAAATTAGCGTGACACAAAAATGAAGTAGGAGGTTGATTAGGTTGTTCAAACGTTGGTGGCCCTCATTCTTAGGCACTCTTTTAGTGGCGGTAGCTTTTATCTGGGTTTATGTGTTTTTCCCGGTTATGGCTAAATTGCCGGCGGATTACGAACAGAATTATTATTTTTCCGGTACTGTTCAGGTACTGAATTCTGCTACCGGCCAGCTTAACCCTGCTATGCCGGTCAATGTTACCCGTGCTCTGAAGGCCAGCGGTCTGGAAGATGATGTTCTGCTTATGGACCAGACGATTACTTTCACCCACGCTCAGGCCGGTACAGAGTTACCCTTTGGTTCAGAGGAAGTTTACGGGCTGGACAGAACTACCCGGGCAAATGTCTCCGGTTACGGGAATATCGACCGCACCGGTCAGTTTACCTTCCCGGCTGATACCCAGCAGCAGGATTATCCTTTCTGGTCTGCAAAAGCCAACCAGAGCCTGACTGCCAAATTTGTTAAAGAAGAGACCTATCAGGGGTTAACAGTATATGTCTTTCAAGTAGACCAGAAAAACATCAATCTGGGTACTTACGGTGTTACCGGCATACCCCAAACCGGTGATTTTCTGATAAATATCAAAGTAGAGCCGGTCAGCGGGGTGCCTGTGTACTCAGATACTACCACCACCCTCAAAATCTCTCCTGCACCCTCAGTCAGCATGCCTATATTCATTTCAACCATAGCCTATACCACTGAAACCATTGACGAGATGGTAAGCACTGCCGAATCTACCAAGAGTATGATTATGTGGGCCAGTGTTTACGCCTTCTGGATAGTGGCAGGCGTGGGTATTGTCTTTATCGGAGTCGGGTTTTTCCGAAGTCGCACTGCCTAGACTTTAATCTTAATCAAATATCAAAGGGGGGAGTGGGGGTTAAACCCTGCTTCCCCTTTTTTTATACCCTTCAGGTAAAGTATCAGATTAGCCGGGCATACCCCCCTTGTATTGCAGGCTATATAGCGGTTATCATGGGAATAAGCGAGCAAGTGTATGAACGATAAATTAAAGAAAACCCGCGGACCGGTGATTGCCGGTAGCCTGTGTATTATTTCCGGCATATTCGGCATATTGGGAATACTGAATTATTCAGTAGGAATATTCGGGGAGGCCGGGAGCGGATTCGGGAAGGGGGATATCCCGCCCTTTGTACCCAGTATTATCTTTGATACCCCAATCCCGGCCCTCATAGTTGCACTGGTGGCTTTGGCGGGGGGTATTTTTGCTTTCCGGCGTAAGAAATGGCTGTGGGCGCTGATTTGTGCCATAGCGGCAGCCTGCTCATTTATCCTGACCGGTATTCCGGCGGTAATACTTTTAATCTTGACCAAAGACGAATTTACCAGCTAGCAGTTAATATGACTGCACTCCCCGTTTTGGTTAGTTTGGCTGAAAGGCGTTGTGCGGTAAAAGTATCAAACTTTTACTTGGACAGGAAATAGCCTACCCCGTGCATATTCATAATATGCTTTGGGGCATAGGTATCCGCCTCAAGTTTTCGCCTCAGGTTGTATACATGTACCTTTATGCTGTTAATTACTTCAGGGTAATGCCCCCCCGAAATCAGTTCAGATAGCCTTGAATAAGTTACTATCCCAGGGGCATCCTTGATAAGCTCATGCATAATCTGGCTTTCAATGGTGGTCAGGATTACAGTTTTCTGGTTTATAAATAACAGCCTTTTAAAATAGTCCAGTTTAAAAGGCCCCCATTCTATCAGGGCATCTTTGTTGGTAGTTATGGGGCGGCGGAGTATGCACCGTATTCGGGCAAGCAACTCCATTTGGCGGAAGGGTTTTATAATATATTCGTTTGCCCCAAGCTCCAGTGCCTCCACTACATCTGATTCTTCTGCCCGTACGGTCAAAATAATAATGGGAGTATCACAGAAAAGCCGGGCATCCTTCAGTACTTCCAGCCCGTCCATATCCGGCAGGCTCAGGTCAAGGATAATCAGATTTGGTGACTGTTCTTCAATTATCTTTAAACCGTTCTCCCCGCGTGAGGCACTAAGCAGGGTTGCATCCGGCCAGCATATTTTAAGTGCAAAAGATATTGCCTGGACTATTTTGTAATCATCTTCAATAATCAGTATCTTCATTTGGCTTTTGGCCTCAGCGGTATGGAAAAAGTAAAGGCACTTCCTTCGCCAACCTTGCTTTTCACTGTTATTTCACCTTCGTGCAGGTCAATAATCATCTTGGACAAAGCCAAGCCGATACCCAAACCTGAGGGAGTGCCTTTTTTATGGCTTCGCGAATACAGGTGGAACAAAGCCCCTATCTCCTCCGGACTCATGCCCTTGCCGTTATCTTTCACTTCAACTTCCAGATTGTTGTGGTTAATTCCGGCGGTCAATGAAATATTGCCTCCCCATGGGGTGTATTTTGCTGCATTATCCAGCAAATTCAAAATTACCTGCTTAAGGCGTTTGTAATCGGCTACTACAACAGGCAACGGGTTTTGTATGCTGATAGTCAGCTTTTGGGAATTTGATTCAAATACGGGGTTCATTATCTCATCAATGTCTTTAAGTAATTCATAAATATTCAGGGGTTCACATTCCAGCCGAAGCAGACCAACCTCACCCCGTGCAATATCCAGCAACTCGTCTATACGCAGATTAAGGTCTTGTATACCGGCGTACAGGCACTTCATATAGCTTAGGTTAGGTTCCTCTGCCAGGTTTTTGCTGAGCAGTTCAGAGGTGGCCAGCATAGATGTCAGCGGGGTTTTCAGTTCATGCACCAGAGCCCTCGTAAAGGTAATCCGCTGGCTTATTTCATTTTCCAGAGTTTCCCTTAGTTGTTTTTCCCGCTCTAAAGACTCCTTAAGTTCCTGCTCATTTTTCTTCCTGATAGTGATATCCCTGATAACCGAGATTATCATGGTATCCCCGCCTAGGTAGATTAGTTTGTGATTTATTTCAACCGGGATACTCTCCCCGTTTTTATTTCTATGGGCTATTTCCAGAACTTCATGCCCCTTGGCAACTAAATTACTGACTATTTCCGGTCCACGGAGGGCCGTTTCCTGTGAATCAATATCCAGATTTGTTTTCCCGATTAGCTCCTCATATTTGTATCCGAAGTGCTTGCAGGCGGCAGTATTGGCTTCTGTAATTATTATGGGGTCATTCGTATTGGAGAATTTGAACAGGAGTATGGCATCGTTGGCCCAGTTAAAAAGCTCGCGGTATTTCAGCCGCTCTTTTTTAAGAGTGTAATTGCACTGCTTTAACTTAACTAATTCGTCTTTTAATTCGTCTATTTCCACTCAGGTTCTCTCGTACGGCTGTTATTCTATTATACTGCCAAAATGAGAGATATAACCAGATAACAACCATTGATGCCAAGATTGGCAATAGTTAAGAATACTTAATTAAGCCTTATATTAACTTTACTTTAAGCTTCAGAGATTTACCGTTTGGTTTACTAAGGGTATTTATAATATTCAGATATCCTTGAATAACATTAAGGAGGAGCAGACGAGACCAAAATCCATGTAGCTGTTTGGAACGCCTGAAATATTTGCAGGAAAGGAAAGAATTATGGGTAAATTTCACAGTAGCCTGAGCCGAAGAGACTTCATGAAGGGATTAGGATTGGCAGGTGCCGGTATAGGTGCAGTTGCCGCCGCCGCTCCTGTTTTCCATGACCTTGACGAAGTAGCCTCGGCAGATTCATCTGTCAACAAACGGCCCTGGTGGGTGAGAGAGGTTGACAAGCCAACCATAGAAATAGACTGGAGTAAAACGTCCTCACTGCCGTTTCCCCAGGAAGGTTGTCATCTTCCCCCGCTGTTAGCTGAATTTGTGGGATGGGACAGGGTAAATTCCGCTATGGCTCAGGGTGTAGCCGCTCTTAACGCAGGGGCAAAAAAGACCGGCTCTAAAGAAGCCATTTCCCTGCTGGATACCTCCATGCAGGAAGCTGCCTGGCCTCATTTTATAGCCCACGCCGGCTGGAGAGAACCTGTATATCCGGCTTTGGAAGGGGCAGCCCCCATACCGGAGCTGGTAGGTCAAACCTATACCCATGAAAGTTTTGGAGTGCCCCGCTGGGAAAGCACCCCTGAAGAGAACTTTGCCTTGCTCAAATCCGCCATGAGGTTTTTCGGTGCCGGCCAGATTGCATCTATAGAACTGGATGCTAATGTAAAAAGCATGTTCTACCCTGTAGATGCCAGCCGCATGTTCTTTAACGGCCCGCCCATGGCCTATGGTTTTGAAGATTGCGATAACGGTTATGTAACTGATACCCACTTTATTATCCCCAACAAAGCCCGCTGGGTGGTTACTTACACTACCCCCATGCCCAAAGAAATGTATCGCACTGCACCTTCAGGTGTTTGTTATGCCGCCAATATGAGCCGCTACCGTCTCAATCAGGAAACCATGGCCTGTGTCCAGAAATTCCTGCTTGGGTTGGGTTATCAGGGTTTGCAGTCTGCCCCCTGGCCTAACGGCATTTGTCCTTCACCGGCTGTGGCTACTTTGTCCGGTCTGGGCGAAATGGATAGAATTAACCAGTGCGTTATTCCTGAAGAAGGCGCGGTAGTCGGCATTTATAAATTTATTACCGACCTTCCTTTGCCTGTCAGCAAACCCATAGATTTCGGCGCTTTCCGCTTCTGCCATAGCTGCCGAAAGTGTGCGGATACCTGCCCGGCCAAGGCCATATCATTTGAAGAAGAGCCTACATGGGAACCAGCTGGTCCTTGGAGCACCGGTGGTAAAAAGGCTTACTACAAGAATGAACCTGAGTGCAAGCTGTATCAACATAGCACCGGGGCTACCTGCCAGATATGTACCGGCGTTTGTGTATTTAACGTAAATACCAAAGCCATGATACATGAAATTGTTAAATCCACCCTTTCCACCACCGGCATTTTCAACAGCTTCCTCTGGAAAGCTGACGTTGCTTTTGGCTACGGCCATCATGACGCGGCCGAATGGTGGGATCTTGACCTGCCCAGATACGGCTTTGATACCACTATGGGTGTCAGAGACGGCGGGTACGGAAAGTAAGAATTAGGAGATAGTGATATGTGGTTTATCATAGGTATATTGGTTGGTGCCCTGGTATTGGGGCTAGTTTGGCTGATGAAACGAAACAATTTTAGCCTTGCCTGGTACGAGTGGCTGATTGGTGCAATCGGGGCACTCATGCTCCTTTTCACCGTCCAGAACTACTTCGGCAGTCTGGCAGAGGTAGAGCCTAAAGCGGCTTATATGTTTCTGCTGGTAGTAGGCTTGCCGGGACTTGTCCTGCTGGCTTTAGCTTGGCAGCTGGCCGCCCGAAGGGTAAAGAAAGCCTAAACCTCAGGTAATACAAGGGGGGGAGACTTAAGTCTCCCCCCCCTTGTCATCTTCTTTAATCTGATAGACTGGGTTAAATGTATTTAAACGGGGTCAGGGTTTTAGTGTGTTTGTGGGTTAAGGGCAAGGTGTGATTCCGTAATTTAGTGAGTGTTTTTGATAACTCCACTTTTTCTTCTCTGGTTATACTGGCCATCATTTGCTTGTACACTCTGTTGGAAATTTCCAGAGCTTGATAGAAAGTATCAATAGCCTTTTCGGAAAGTTTTATGCGCACCATGTGTTTTTTGTCTAAATCTTTGGTTTTGATAATTAGTCCGTCTTTTTCCATACGGCTGACAATGGCTGAAACTGAATGGGGTTCAAATACAATTCGTCTGGCCAGAGTATGAGGGGTGGATTCTCCGCCCAGACACATGAGTTCATGTAATATGGCAAACTTTTCGGTAGAGAGATTCAGGCTTTTTAATTCGCGTGTCCATGCCCGTTCAATTGAATGTTTAACCTGAGTAATGTTGACCCAAAGTAAATGTTCCAGTTCCAGAGTCTCAAATTCGTTCATCTTATTGCCTGTGTTATTAATTATTTACTGGATACCTGTTGGCATCTGTACGGCGTATATCTTAATCCCTCAAGCCGTTTTTGCCAAATATCCGTACACACTATTGACAATGCACAATCGGTATATTAGTCTATATAGACTAGTCTATATAGACTAATATACTAGTGAAAGAGGGTGATAGCAAGCTTAAATAAATATAAATTACAGCACTAGTGGTATTCCGATAGAATTCGAAAGGGGAAATCTATGAAAGAGTTTCATTCCACACTCTCGCGACGTGATTTTATGAAAAGCCTCGGGGTAGTCGGAGCAGGTTTGGGTACTATGAGCGCTGCTGCCCCTGTTTTCCACGATTTGGATGAGGTCACGTCTTCAACCCTTGGTATCAATAAAAATCCCTGGTGGGTAAAGGAAAGGGATTTCAAGAATCCTACAGTTCCTATAGACTGGTCAAAAGTTACCCGTCAGTCGGGTGTATTTCAGGGTCTGCCCAGACCCACTGTAGCTGACTTTACAAAAGCCGGCGTTGTCGGCGGTACTTCCACTGACCTTGAAACCCCTGAAATGGCCCTGACTCTTTATGATGCCATGGCCAAGGAGTTTCCGGGCTGGACTCCCGGCTATGCCGGTATGGGAGATACCCGAACCACTGCCCTGTGCAATGCTTCCAAATTTATGATGTTCGGTGCCTGGCCCGGCAATATGGAAATGGGTGGCAAGAGGGTTAATGTTATCGGCGCTATTATGGCGGCCGGCGGCAGCCCTACCTTTACTCCGTGGTTGGGGCCTCAGCTGGATACTACTACCCGTCCCCAGGATTTCGGGGCTCCGGTCTGGCAGGGTACTCCCGAAGAAAACCTTAAAACCTGCCGCTCTGCCTTCAGATTCTTTGGCGGCTCGGATGTGGGTGCTATTGAAATTGACGACGACGTTCTTAAATTTATCCATTCCCAGATTGGCGGTAAAGCTGTAGTCGTTGAAGACGTAGAGGAAGCTTATGAGACCGCAACCAAGATGGTTATTCCCCGCAAGTGCAAGTGGATACTTATGTGGAGCGCCAGACAGTCACTCGAAGCTACCAGACGCCAGGCAGGCATAACCGAAAGTCATGCCGTTTGGTATTCATATTCCCGCTTCCCCAAGGTAGGTGCCCAGTTCCAGGAATTTATCCGCGGTTTGGGTTATCAGGCCCTGAATCCGGGCATGATGGGCTTTTTGGCTAATCCTTTAGCAGCTTTAGCCGGCATGGGCGAACATGGCCGCATGTCTTCACCCACCATCACTCCCAAATACGGCACAACTAACCGGGCTATGTGGGCGTTAATCACCGACCTGCCCTTGCTGCCCACTCCGCCCATAGACTTTGGTGCCTACAAATTCTGCAAAACCTGCGGTATTTGTGCGGACTCCTGCCCCTTCAACCTGATTCAGAAGGGTGATCCCACCTGGGAAAACCCGGCTTCAGCCAAGTCCGGCATTCAGCAGGGTACATTTGAGGGCTGGCGAACCAATACCGCAGATTGTCCTCACTGCCCCACCTGTCAGGGCACTTGCCCCTTCAACAGCAAACCGGATTCATTCCTGCATGCTGTGGTTAAGGGCACAGTTGCCAATACCCCGCTTTTAAATAGCTTCTTTACAAATATGGAAAAAGCTATGGATTACGGGCGGAAAGACCCCGAAGAGTGGTGGGATATGGATGACTTCACCTACGGTATTGACACCAGTTACTAATAGCTTAAGGAATTGGAGGTAGGAAGCATGTTTTTCGTAGGACTGGCAGTAGCAGTCGCCTTAACTCTGTTTGTTGTCTGGCTTATCCGCCAGCAACTGGCTATAAAGTGGTACGAATGGATTATCGGGTTTTTGGCAGTGGCTTCACTCTTTGCCACCGTCCAGCATTATTTCAGTTCGCTTGAAGAAAACGAACCGACTTCAGCCTGGATGGGAGCCCTGATATTCGGTATCATTTTTCTGATACTGGCTGCGCTTGATTGGCAGCTTATCATCCGTCACAAAAAAGTAGCCTAGTACCGGCTGCATTATCGGTGTCTGACAGGGGAGGTTTAACCTCCCCTGTTTTTTATTATCTAAATCTTTTTAACCTGCTGTATCAAGCCGTATTGCCTGTATTAATCTGGACATTCTAAAAGCGGATATTCATATGTGGCGGCTGGTTTTGACATTTAATAGTTAAGCATATAAAATATTAAGTAACTAAACAATACAGGAGGTAAAATGATAAGGCAAAAAGTTATTGAAGACATTCATAATGACATGTGCCTTATAAAGCACAATATGTTCTCAGTTGCCCATACTGCAGGAGACGTTTTGGCGCTTGGCCATACTCAGCTAATGGTACTGAGAGCAGTAGAAAAAAATAAAGGCACAGGCATCAAGGACTTAGCCAACCTACTCAATATCAGTCCCAGTGCAGTTACCCAAATCGTAGACGGTTTGGTAGAGAAAGGGCTGCTCACCAGAGAGATGGATTTAAAAGACCGGCGGGCTATCTCACTCAGCCTTACGGCGGAGGCATCGGGAAGGATAGTGGAAATAAAGAAACAGACTACATTAAAAATAGTCGCAGCCTTTGATGCCCTGAACGATGATGAGTTGGCTATGTTTGCGCTATTAAATAAAAAACTGGCAGAAAAGATTACAGGAAACTAGGGAGACAAATCATTAGTGAAAAAGGGTAATAAACTATTTATTCTTTTGGGCGTCATACTGTCAATGATGCTGGCTTCGCTGGACCAGACCATTGTGGCTACAGCTATGCCCAAAATAGCCACTGAACTTAATGGTCTTTCTCATCTAAGCTGGGTTTTTACCGCTTATATGTTAAGCTCTACAGTCACAGTACCCATTTACGGCAAACTTTCTGATATCTTCGGGCGGAGGCCGCTCTACCTGATAGGTATCGGTATTTTCCTTCTGGGCTCTGTGCTCTCCGGTCTGGCTCAGGATATGACCCAGCTTATCCTCTTCCGCGGCTTGCAGGGTATCGGCGGCGGTGCCATGATGGTTAACTCCATGGCACTGATCGGTGATATATTCTCCCCGGCCGAACGGGGTAAATGGCAGGGTGTGCTGGGCGGTGTCTTTGGTCTTACCGCGGTAGCCGGTCCTTTGCTGGGCGGCTGGATAACCGATGCCTTCAGCTGGCACTGGATTTTCTATATAAATATCCCGGTTGGCATTGCCGCCATGGTAGTGCTGGCTATGGCTATTCCTCCTATAAAGCACAAAATCAAAGACCGCTCTATAGACTTTCTGGGTGGTGCCCTATTGATTGTGGGGTTGGTGCCCCTGCTTCTGGCCTTTGTCTGGGGCGGCAGCCAGTATGCCTGGAATTCAGTGCAGATATTAGGGCTGTTTGGCATTGCCCTGATTGCTCTTTTCAGCTTTGTCATGGTGGAGCGCAGGGTAAAAGAACCGGTGCTTTCAATGGGGTTATTTAAAACCCGCATATTTTCAGTTTCGGCTATAACCTTGTTCCTTACATCTATGGGCATGTTCGGGGCACTTTTATACATCACGGTCTTTGCTCAGGGAGTAATTGGTGTATCCGCTACTTCTTCAGGTCTTATACTTGCTCCCATGATGCTTTCAATGGTCGTTTCTTCAGCTATAAGCGGACAGATAATCTCCCGTACCGGCAACTACAAAAAGCTGGCGGTCGGGGGTGTGGCTCTGGCAACTGTTGCCATGTTTGTCTTTTCATTTGTAGGTATAAATACTACCAATACCCAGCTGGTAATGTGCATGATACTGCTCGGTCTGGGTTTGGGTGTTACCATGCCTATATTTACCATTGCCGTACAGAATGCTTTCAGCCACAAGCAGTTAGGTGAAGTAACGGCCGGCACCCAGCTCTTCAGGAGTATAGGCGGTACTGTCGGCGGTGCTCTGCTGGGCGGCGTTATGAATGCCAAACTGGCCTCCCAGCTGACTGATATTGCCAATGAACCCTTTGTGGAGCTTATGGGTCAACTTAATCCTACCGGTATTCCTACCGCTATAGACGGCAATACAATACAGGCATTTTTATCAACCGATGGCCAAACTCAAATATATCAGCTTATCAGTCAGGCTCCGGCGGCCATTCAAGACCAGCTAACCGTTTCGTTTGACCATTTGCTGGTAACTTTGAAGACTGCGTTCAGCAATTCCATAGATCAGGTCTATCTTATCGGGGCAATGCTGATGTTTGTTGCTCTGGTGGTGGTATTCTTTATGCCTCAGATAACCCTTCGGAAGACTAACCACCCGCCCCTTGAAGAGGCTGGAGTGGGTTTGGAAATTCAGCTGGGACAATCTGACAAAAATAATGAACCTCGCTTGTAGTTCGGTTTTACCATAACAAGTTCAGGTTAAGCTGCTTCGGGTTTCAGATAATTTAAAGAGGGGGATTAGTTCCCCCCCTTTATTTTCAGGTGATTGCGGTATCTTGCATGTTCCCTTAAATTTTTACAGACGGTTTCGGTTCTTTTGGATATAATAAAGGGGTGAAAACTTTACTGATTTTCCCGCCCCAGTGGATTCCTTACCAGCCGTATCTCAGCCTGCCTTCACTTACGGCCTATCTGAAGGAACACGGCGTAGATACAGTTCAGTATGACTTCAATCTTGAAGCTTACAAGGTCTTCTTTTCAGAGGAATACTTAAGAAGTCTGAAGTCAGGCCTGAATGCCGAATTTAAACGTCTTGATTCTTCACGGAGCTTGTCCCCGGTTGATCAGCAATACTACAATGACCTCTTTATAGCTAATACATCTCTGGAGAGGGTGGCAGGCGGGATTTCGCAGGCTAAAAAAGTCTTTCATGATAAAAATCGCTATTATGACCCTGACACACTCGCACAGGCTCGGGAAACTTTAAATCAGGCCATGGCCATAATCTCTACTGCCCACTTCCCTACCCGGGTAGACCTGAGCTCTTTTGAGATGGGTGCTTACCTGCGGTCTTACCGGGATATAAAAGACAGTACCGCGGATAATGAACAGAACCCCTATATCAAACTTTGCCGGGAAAAACTGCTGCCTTTCGTGGCTGAATGCCGCCCGGATATTATCGGCATTTCTGTTGCCGGTGACAGCCAGCTACTTCCGGCACTTACTTTAGCCCGTCAGCTCAAATCGGCAAACCCCCAAGTGCATATAGTAATCGGAGGGTATATTGTCAGTCTGCTAGCGGATGTAATAGCCCGTCATGAAGAGCTTTTTAAGCTTTTCTTTGACAGTGCGGTGGTTAATGAGGGTGAACAACCCCTGCTGGAGTTGGCAAATTGCCTTGGGGACGGGCGAAGCCTTTCCGAAGTACCAAACCTTATTTATTTGGATGGTCATATACAGGTAAACAAGACCAAACCTTCCTTGAAAATAAATTCCCTGCCCACTCCCTGCTTTGATGGTCTGAATCTGAAGGATTATCTTTCACCGGAGCCGGTTCTGCCCCTGCTTGGGTCCCGCGGGTGTTATTGGGGCAAGTGTGCTTTCTGCTCCCATAACGAAGCGTATGGGTGGCACTACCAGAAACGGGAGGCTGCCAAAATTGCGGAGGATATGCGGTCACTTTCAGTAAGGCACAAGGTTGATAAATTTGCTTTTGCGGACGAAGGGCTGGCCCCCAGTTTGGCAGACGCATTATCAGATGAACTCATCAAGGGTGGAATACAGGTCAGTTGCTCTGTAAATGTCAGGCTGGAATCCCGCTTCACCCCGGAACTATGCCTAAAAATGCGCAAGGCCGGGTTCAGGGTATTATTTCTGGGGCTTGAGTCCGGTTGTAACCGGGTGCTTGAGCATATGGAAAAAGGCACAACCAGAGAGATTGCCGTGCAGGTCTGCCGTAATATTTACCGGGCAGATATCTGGAATCACCTTTACGTATTTCTGGGTTTTCCGACTGAAAGTGAGGCTGAGGCTGGTGAAACGATTGACTTTCTGGCGGACAACAGGGATATTATCCGCTCTTTCAATATAGACTATTTCAGTTTGGGCAAAGGCTCGGCTGTGGCCAGATTGCCTGAAAAATACGGTGTGAGCGGGATAATAGAAAGTAAAACAGCAGACGAGTTTAAACTCTCCCGCAGTTATAAAACAGTTTCGGGCATTTCGCAGCCGGAAGCCCGTGAAATGAGTATCCGCAGCTGGACAGAGCTGATAAACAAACACCCCAGCCGGGATATCTTTAAAAGGCTTATGGTTGGAGACCTTTTGCTGTATGTGTCCCGTTACCCGCTTATAGAAGACCTGTTAAAAGCCGCCCAAATACCGCCGAAGGCAGAAACACATCAGGATTATCCAGTAAGCGCTTCGGGAGTTCCCCGTTTAGATAAACATTTAACGGTCGCTGTACTTAATTTTGACCTGTTACAGATCAAGCAGAATATCAGCCGTAAACTTACCCTGCCTGCCACTTCAGTAAAAACCCCTGTAGTGTATGAGCCGGTTAAAAGCCGCTTGGTGAATGTTACCCTGACAGAGCTTGCCATACTGAGGCTGTGTGACGGCCAGCGGGATTTGGGGCAGATTACAGCTCAACTGGCTGCCGAATATAATGCCCCAAAGGATGTCATTGAAAAAGATTGCAGACGGTTTCTGCTGCGGATGCGGGAAATGCAGATTATATCATTCTGAAAATGCATCCGGAATAAACTTATGTAAACAAGCCGGTTCTGTCAGGGCAAATCCTCAGATTTCAACTTTGTATCATATTCGTGAAAAATGCTCAAATCACGGTTGGCATCGGATGCTGATTCTGCCAGAGCTTTTACCGAATTGTTCATTACTTTCGTAAGCAAACTATAAAGCGTTTTTATTTCGTCATCAGACAGATTTTCAAAAAGCTTGCTTGTTCTGTCCAGACGGAATGCATCGGTTCTGGCATTCTCCCCTTTTTCAGTAAGGGTTACCCTTATCATATTCCGTCTGGCTAGGTTCTTGGTTAGGGCAATCAGGCCTTTGTCTTCCATCCGTTTTAATATTACCGAAATAGTGTGCGGTTCCCGCAGATATTCTTTGGCGATTTTGGCCGGGGTTATTATTTTGGTTTTCCCTTTGTGCAGGATATTCAGTATGCCCGCTTGTTCAGGCGTCAGGTCCTGTTCTGTCAGTTCCTTTCTTCTTACGTTGTAAGCGACAGCTCTTGCCTGCATTATGATACCCCAGATTTCAAAAGTGTTAAGCCTCGGAGTACGGGTCATGTCATTTTCCTAAGTTGTATTTTGCTGAAACTACTAGCAGGGTAATTAAACACCAAAATTAATACCTGATACAAATATTATACTCATTATTAATGGGCTAGCCAGAGGGAGTGAGTATTAAGTATACCGATAATATACTAAATGCCTAGTATATTAAGTATTTATACTAATTGACAGTGGTTATGGATGATAGTTAATATTCTATAACGAACATTCATTCCGAGTGAATAATCTTAGGAGGGTCAATGGGTAGATAGGGTTTTAGTTGATTAGTGAATTGCGAAAGAATATGCAATCCAGCTAAAGAGGAGGAGAAAAATGTCAAGATTTCATTCAATGGTAAGCCGGCGGGATTTCATGAAGGCTGTCGGACTGGCAGGTGCAGGTCTGGGGGCTTCTGCCGCAATTAGTCCGGTATTTCATGATGTTGATGAATTTATGTCGTCTCCGACTGCGGAATGGAAACGCCCCTGGTATGTTAAAAACCGTGAATTAGAAGACCCTACAGTTGAACTGGACTGGTCACTTATGTACCGCTCCGACGGTATCTGGACCGGTCAAAACAACCCCACCCAGGATTTCTTTTTGGGTGCGGAGGAAGGTGCAAAGCGTAGGGCAGCTGCGGCAGCTTACAGTGCCAACGCTGTAAAGACCAATCAAAGCGGTATGACTCTTAGAGACAGGGCTTTATCTTCCGGAAACTATATGTACCCCATCACTTTCATGGGACCTGCCTCCAGTACTACCCCTGAATCTCTGGGTGTCCCTAAATGGCAGGGTACTCCTGAGGAAAACAGCAAAATGATCAGGGCGGCCATGATTCATTTCGGAGCTGCACAAGTAGGTATGGCTGAGATTACTGACCGGGTGAAGACAAAGCTTGTAAGAGAATATGACAAAGACTTCACTCACAAGAAATATATGTTTGAAGATGTACCAAAGGGCTATGAAGGCACTGATAAGCTGGTATTTCCTGATAAAGTACCGCTTTATGACTTTGCTTTTACTCACCCATTAAACAAAGAGATGTTCCGTTCATCTCCCAGCTCTGATATAGGGAGTGCCGGAAACAGCCTGCGGTATAGCCAGTTCTCTATTATCCAGCCCCGTATTCAGATGTTTATGCAGGTTTTGGGTTACACCTGTTACGGTTATACCCGGCCATTTAACGGGGCTATTCCGACCATTGCCACTGCTACCCTTACCGGTTTGGGTGAGGGCGCACGCAACAATGGTGCTTTCATAAGCCCGGAGTTTGGTCCTTGCGTCGGTCTTTTCAGTCTGGTTACTGACCTGCCGCTTGAACCGACACCTCCCATTGATGCCGGTATGTGGCGCTTCTGCCAGACCTGCACCAAGTGTGCCGATGAATGTCCCGCCCAGTGTATTTCCTTTGAGCATGAACCAACTTGGGACGTGCCCAAGATTTACGGCAAGGAAGATACCACCCATATACCGGGACGTAAACAGTTCTGGACGGACGGTATTGCCTGCTGGTCGTATAAAGCCACTATCGGTGGTTGCGGTGCCTGTATGGGTACCTGTACCTTCAATACTGATATTGCCAATATTCATACGATTGTCAGGGCAACCCTGTCAACTACTCCTGTATTTAACAGCTTCCTGTGGCAGGCAGATAAATTCTTCGGCTATGGTGTACACGAAGACAAAGAGGCCTGGTGGGATATGTCACAACCAACACTTGGCTTTGACACTGCGCATGTTACAGTCGGCAAAGATTACTAAAACGCAAGGGAGGATAATTTTATGTGGTTAATAATAAGTTTTGTATTGGGAGCTTTGCTGCTTGGTCTGGTCATGTGGCTTAGAAGCAGCCATGTATCCTTGACCTGGTACGAATGGGTTTTGGGTATTGTCGGACTGGTTCTCCTGCTCTTTACGGTTCTGTTCTTTACAGATGCTCTGGGAGAGACCGAATCTAAAGCCGCTACCATGTTCCTGCTGGTGCTCGGATTACCGGCAGTTATCCTGCTGGCGCTCAGCTGGCAGCTGACTGTGCGGAGAATAAAAAAAGCGTAGCTCAGGTTTAAGGTTTATACCCTAAACGGGGGAGAAATCCCCCGTTTTTCATTTTTAAGAGGGTGGCATATTTTTAGGTAAGAGCATATGCGCGGGTTGAATATTGGGGAGTTGCAGATTTGACAATATACTATATACCGGATAAATTATATATATAATGTAAAGTATTTATCCGGACAAATTCTGTTAAAATTTGAAAAATATCCGATGCAAAGGCATATTCGGCCTTCGGTAAGATAGAAAGGTTTAGGGAATGTGGATAAAGCAGAAATTATAAAAAGTATAATTGAAATTGAGGGGCAGATAGGCCAGACTGTCCTGCCCTACGCTATGAATTCATGGTGCAAGCTGGATGTTCCTCTTGCCCAAATGAAAAGTCTGTTTATTATTATGAGCAAGGGTGAAACTAATCTGAGTGCTCTGGCACAGGGGCTGGGGGTTACCCCCGGGGATGTAACCGGCATTGCAGAACGTTTGGTTGAGCAAGGGCTGGTTATCCGCAAAACCGGTACTGTAGATAGACGGATAACCATGCTTCAGGTTACCGACAAGGGTCGTGAACTGGTTACCGATTTGGTAGAAAGCAAATCCGGGCATATGTTGCATATTTTGGAGCATATGAGTTTAGATGGGCTTGAGTCTTTGAGGAAGGGTCTTCAGGCACTCATTTTAGCCATAAGGGCACATCAGCAGGAACTTAGCTAATAGCATAAAGGAGTATTTCTTAATGTGGCATATTACCAAATGGGCCTTACGTAGCAGACTTGTTACCATTCTTTTAGCGCTGGCAGTTGCCGGTGCTTCTTTGTGGGCATTTATGGGCATTAAAGTAGAGCTGATGCCTGATATCAGCTTGCCATATACCACTGTGGTTACAGTTTACCCTCAGGCTACTCCCGATGCAGTGGTCAGAGATGTTACCACCCCTATTGAAAGGTTTGTCTGGGACGAATGGGCAGACAAGGGTTTAAAACACCTCACCTCCACTTCTTCCGAAGGCATGTCTGTAATCATGGCCGAATTTGAGTACGGCACAGATATGAATGCCGTTGGTGAAAGCCTTAATGAAGGCATCAGTAAAATCAGCTTCCCGCAGGCGGTTACCAATTTTGCCGCCATGATGGGGGCTAATGCCAAGAACCCTCAAATCATTCCTATCAATATGAATATTATGCCTATGGTAAGCTTGAGCCTGTCCGGAGATTTACCGCCGGACCAGCTAAAACAAATTGCAGACAGCCAAATTGTACCCCTGTTGTCTCAGCTTGACGGGGTACTCCGGGTGGATACCGAGGGTGGAGAAAAAGATTATTTAGTAATTTCCCCCGACCCGGCCAAGATGACCCAGTACGGTGTAACCATTTCCCAAATTGCCGGCATACTGGGTACCAATTACTCTTCACTGAGTGATATTGAACAGATTTCGCTGGGTGGAGATGACATTAAACTGTCAGATATTGCCACCATTAGTCTTAGTCCTTCACCCTCATCAGCCATTACCCGTACCAACGGCAAGCCCAGCGTAGGTATATCTGTAGTAAAAACCGAATCTGCCAATACAGTTGAAACTGCCAACGCCATAAATGAAAAAATAGCTGAGCTGCAGGGAACACTGGGTGACGGCGTTACCATCAGTACTGTTTTTGACCAGTCAGATTTCATTGGTACCAGTATCAGCCAGCTTGAAGAAAAGGCGATTGTAGGCGGTATTTTAGCCGTATTGGTGGTTTTCTTCTTCCTTTGGGCTGTAAGGGCGTCTTTGATAGCTGCCATCTCCATTCCCCTTAGCATATTCTTCGGTTTCCTGTGCATGAGTTTATTCGGTATTACTCTGAATATACTTACCCTAAGTGCCATGACCATAGCGGTCGGGCGGCTTATAGATGACAGTATAGTCATAATAGAAGTAATTTACCGCCGTTTGCGTGCCGGGGAAAGTTTCAAAGAGGCAGCTATCGGCGGTGCCAAAGAAGTGGCCACTCCCATTACTACCGCTACTCTGGCTACCGTAGCTATCTTCGCCCCCCTTATGTTTGTCGGCGGCATTGTGGGTGAAATGTTTGTCCCCTTTGCCCTTACCGTAACCTTCGCCATGCTGGCCTCACTCATAGTTGCCCTTACCCTTATTCCGGCACTCTCCAAGTGGCTGGTCAGCTCCAAACAGAAAGTAGTTATAGCCAAGGACAACTGGTATCAAAAAGTTTATATCAAGGCCTTGAAATGGACGCTGGGACATCGTCTGGCGGTAGTAGCCACGGCGGTATTGCTTCTGATAGGCAGTGCCGGTCTTCTGCCTATGGCTGGTACTTCATTCATGTCCGGTTCGTTCGGCGAAGAAACCATATCAATAAGTATTTCACTGCCGGCTACGGCTGATGTCAGTGCCACCAGTGCACTTACCGCCAAGGTGGAGGCACTGCTTGGGGCAAACCCGTCAGTCCGCAGTTACAGTTCAACCATCGGTACCTCCGCTACCTCCATGGCTGGCATAATGAGTGCCTCTCAGGGCGGCGGTGGCGCTAATACAGCCAGTATTATTGTTTACCTGAACTCAGATGCCGACTTGCAGACGGAACTCTCAAATATCACTCTGGCCAGCCAGGGCATTACTACCGATGGGGTTATTCAGGTCAGCTCCGGTTCGGGTGACAGTATGGGCGGAAGCATATCCAGTTCTTCCATAAACCTTTCCATACAGGGGCAGAACCGGGAAGAAATAGCCAGTATTACTGCCCAACTGCTGGAGATGCTTAAGGGTGTTGGCGGTCTGGAAGAACTCAAAAGTGACCTGACAACCGTTGTGCCGGTACTTAATATTGCGGTAGACCCGGCAAAGGTGGCCACTTCCGGGCTGTCACCTGCCCAATTAGCCCAGTTGCAACAGGAATTTGTACTCCTGATGAATGGCGGAGCATTGCCCGGTACAACTATTACGCTGGGAAGCGGCAGTTATTCGGTTTACTTCAAGGGTATAGCCGGCAGGCTGAGTGATGCCGAACAGGCTAAAAACCTGAAAATAGGTTTCCCTGTTTCGGTCACCCTGAATGATATTGCTTTTGTTGGCATAGTGGCAGAGCCCTCACATGTCAGCCATACAGATACCATGCTTTCTGCCACCATTACCGGCTTGATAACTGAGGCTAATGTGGGTGCGGTAAATGCGGCTGTTCAAGAACAGGTGGATGCCTTGCCTTCACATCCGGGAGTAAAGGTGGTGACCGCCGGTATCGCCGAACAGATGGGTGATACATTTATCCAGATGGGTATTGCTATTCTGGTGGCCATTGCCATTGTTTTCCTGATAGTCATACTCATGATGCGTTCTATCCGTAATCCCCTGCTTATTATGCTAAGCATACCTCTGGCCTTTATCGGTTCTATGCTGGCTTTGGTAGTAACCGGCTATACACTGGGAGTATCGGCCTTGATGGGTATGCTGATGCTGGTGGGTATTGTACTTACCAATGCCATAGTGCTGGTATCCATGGTGGAGCAGCAGCGCAAGCATGGTCTTAGCGTTAAAGACGCCCTGATAGAGGGCGGCAAAATCCGCCTGCGCCCCATAGTTATGACGGCCCTGACTACTATTTTGGCCATGATTCCCATGGCACTGAGTGTCAGTTCCGGTACTATGTTAAGTGCCGAACTGGCTATTGTGGTTATCGGCGGCATGATAAGCTCTACCTTCCTGACCCTGTTTGTCATACCGGCTGTATACAGCATGGTTTACCGGGGTAAGTAACAGTCTTTTCCCATCCGGGGATTTATAAAGTTATTCGGGGGTGCCGGCAAAGTAACGGCACCCCCGACTGTGTTTTGACTGCTTCATACAGACGGTATGCTTGTTTGAAGTGTTTACCTGTGGAAATAAGAGCGGATTTGGTACGCCGAAGTGATGCCAAGTACGCAGGTTGTAACTAAGGGGTGCGTCTTGGGCGGGGGCGTCTTGACGGAACAGGGCTTGGTGGCTGTTTGGCAACTGCAATGTTTTTCTGCTGGTCTTTATTTTGGGGGTCTTTTTCAACAAAGACAGGTTTTTTGGAAAAAGGGTCTATACCGGTACAGTACATCAGGCTGGAATAGGTAGACGGTGCCGGCAGAAAAATCTGTACCTGCTCAGGGTTGATTCTAAGATTATCACGGGTAAACCGTTTCAGCTTCTGCATATCGCTTCGGGTGCACCCGGGGTGGGCGGCAATCAGGTAGTAAGTCAAAAATTGTTCCTTGCCGAACTTTTTATTCATGCGGTCAAACAGCTCTTTAAAGCGTAAAAGCAGTGATATGCCCGGCTTTCCCATTCTGTTCAAAACGGCTGTTTCGGTGTGTTCCGGTGCAACCTTCATCTGGCCGGATATATAGTGCTGTACCAGCTCTTTCAGGTACTGTTCGCCATACTGTCTGTCACTAAGCAGCAGGTCATAGCGGATACCGGATGAGGCAAATACCTTTTTGACGCCCGCAACCGAGCGGACTTTTTTCAGCATTTCCAGCTGTTTATGGTGGTTCACTTTCAAAGAGGGGCACACTTGCGGGTATAAACAGCGTTTGTCCTGGCACGCCCCCTCTTTCAGCTTTTTTTCACACTCAAAGCCGTACATATTGGCTGTCGGGCCGCCTATATCCTGTATATATCCCTTGAAATCAGGATACCGGGCCAGTTTTTGGGCTTCAGCCAGAATAGATTCCGGGCTTCTCCACTGGACGGTTCGTCCCTCGTGCATGGCAATAGCACAAAAATTGCACTCCCCGTAACAACCACGGTGGGACTGGATGGAAAAGCGGATAGTCTCCAGAGCTTTGACCGCCCCCTGCTTCTGGTAATACGGGTGCTGGGTGCGTTCAAAATCCAGCCCGTAAATACCGTCCATCTCTTTTTGGGTAAGGGGCATAGACGGCGGGTTTTGGATAAGATAGCGGTTGCCGTTTTTCTGGTAAAGCCCTTTGGCGGTTAGGGAATCATTATTCCGGTAAAAATCATGAAACATATCAATCAGGGTGTGAGCGTCTTTTTCAACTGCCTCAAAAGGAGGTAGCTCCAGATAACCCGCCCTTTTTATAGCACTTTCCTCTGCCCCTGCAATATAGCAAAGCCCCCGTATATCCCGTACTTCAGTCCCGTTTTTCAGTGCGGCAGCCAGCTCAAGCACCGCTTTTTCCGCCATGCCGTAGAGCAGGTAATCCGCCTTGGCGTCAAACAGGATTGAAGGGCGGATACGGTCAGTCCAGAAATCAAAATGGGAGATGCGCCTCAGGCTGGCTTCAATACCACCCAGCACTATAGGTCGGGTATTCTTGAAGTAATGCTTTATCAGGTTGGTGTAGACAATGCTGGCTTGGTCTGGACGGCGGTTATTCATTCCGCCGGGGGTATAATCGTCACTTTTTCTTCTTTTTTTGAGTGAGGTATAGTTGGCAACCATAGAGTCTACACTGCCTGCTGTTATCCCCCAAAAAAGCTTAGGTTCACCCAGACGGCATATATCACTATCCGTATGTATATCCGGCTGGGCAATGATACCCACCCGGTAACCCGCATGGCTTAGAACTTTGCCGATAAGGGCTGAGCCGATAAACGGGCTGTCTATATAACTGTCACCGGTTACCAGTATGATATCCGGCTGATCCCACCCCAGTTTTAATAACTCATGGGGGGTTGTAGGTAAAAACATAATCTCTCACTCCTAAGGGTGGTTTTATTATACATTAAGGGGAAATTATTTGGGTTCAGGGCTTTTTCAGGAGGATAAATAACCAAAATCAACGTTATTATAATAAAATTGGGGTAACGGAAAGTAATTACTGTCCTAAAAAAATCTTTGGTTGTTATTCTGCAGAAGAAAGGTTATTCATCTTGCCTCGAAACTGGGTTTCATAGAGATTTGCATATAGTCCTCCCAGAGCCAGCAGTTCGCTATGGGTACCCCTCTCCACTATATGTCCATGGTCCAGCACCAATATAATATCCGCCGCCAGAATGGTACTCAGGCGATGGGCAATGACAATGCTGGTACGCCCCACCATTACATGTTTCAGGGCTTCCTGAATAAGGTATTCAGACTGGCTGTCCAGTGAGCTGGTGGCTTCGTCCAGCACCAGTATACGCGGGTTTTTAAGGATAACCCGTGCCAGTGCCAGACGCTGTTTTTCGCCCCCGCTCAGCCGGTAACCGCGCTCTCCCACAATAGTTTCATATCCTTGGGGCAGACCCTTTACAAACTTGTGGATATTGGCTGCTTTGGCCGCCGTTTCCACTTCTGTATGGGTGGCATCAGGTCTGCCGTAGAGCAGATTGGTACGCACAGTATCATGGAAAAGGTAGGTCTCCTGAGTGACCATGCCTATCTGGGCAGCAAGTGAGTCAAGGGTAACATCCATAAGGTCATGCCCGTCTATCAGTATTTGCCCGGCAACGGGGTCATACAGACGGGGGATAAGATAGGTAAGGGTTGTTTTGCCAGCCCCGCTGGGGCCAACCAGCGCCACCAGCTGGCCGGGTTCGGCTCTGAAAGAGATATGCTCCAGAACTTCGCCGTTTGTACGTTCCGCACCGGCGGCATCTTTTTCACCGCCGTTTCGGGGCGCACCACCTGCACCGGACAATACCGAAACTACATCCTCCATCTGGCCGAAACGCCGCACTTCCCTGAGGAGTCCTTTTTCTTCCCGCTCATAGTGGAAAAGAACGTCCTTAAATTCTAAAACGCCGCGTACCTTTCCCAGAATACAGGCATTTTCTTTTTCTTTTATATCAAGCGGTACATCCAGTACCTCAAAAACGCGTTCAAAACTAACCATAGAGGTGGCAAAATCCACCGGGGCGTTAGTCAGGGTCTGCAAGGCCCCGTACAGGGTAGTCAGGTATACACCCAAAGCTACGATAGTACCTATAGTCAGTGTTTCCTGGATTACAAAATAGCCCCCTACCCCGTAAACCAGAGCTATGCCGATAGCACTTAAAAGACCTATGCTGGCGAAAAACAGTGAGCCTGTAACCGCCCGTTTTATACCTATGTTTCTTACTTCTTCGGAACGCTGCTTGAAACGGCGGTCTTCTTCAGAGGAACGGCCAAACAGTTTGACCAGCAAAGCCCCGCTTATGTTAAGCAGTTCCTGGGCAACGGCATTCATTCTGGCGTTCAGGTCAAGCTGGTTTCGGGCAATATCCCGCAGCCTGTTTCCCAGATGATGGGCAGCCCAGAAGAAAAGGGGCAGTATAGCTACACTTACCAGTGCCAGCCGCCATTCCAAGGTAACCATTACCGAAAATACCACTACTGCCTGAATTAGGCTGGTTACGATAGATACAAAAGTATTACTGATAGCAGTTTGGGCGCCGATAACATCGTTATTAAGGCGGCTCATCAGTTCACCGCTTTTGGTGTGGGTAAAAAAGCTGAGTGACATACGCTGAAGGTGCGAAAACATGGCCAGTCGGAGGTCGGATATAACCCCTTCGCCCACCCGTGAGTTATATCTCCTCAGCACCACGTTCAAGAAACTGGTCAGCAGAGGTATTGTCAGCAGTGCCGCAATCAGCCAGCTTAAACGGGTCAAATCCTTGTTCGGCAGAGTAGTGTCTATCAGGTCACGCAGTATCAGAGGGGTCAATAACCCCAGTCCGGTGGTAGCCAGAGTGAGGAGGAGCATCCAGAGAACCAGCCACCGGTAAGGGCGGGCATAACTCCATACCCTTTTCAACAAGCCCCGGGTAATTTTGGGCTTCTCGTCAGGGGAGTTTCCATTTATACGGGAATAATAGCTGTGTATCATGAACATCTATTATAGCATTTTCAGTCCGTACGGCAGTATGTGTCTCAATTTTGTTCGGGATATTAAAAGTTACGTATATGTAAGTCTTGACAGTAACGTCACAGAGTGTTAATATCAGTACGAAATGGATAATGAAGTCGCCTACCAGATAAGTGAAATAGCCAAACAGTCCGGTGTCAGTCTGCGTACAGTCAGGTTTTACCAGCAGAAGGGACTGATTGTGCCGTCTTTGCGTACCTCAAGCGGCATGAGTCTGTATTCCCAAAAAGATGTCAACCGGGTTAAGCTTATACGACGCCTTAAAGATACCGGAATGAGCCTGAACCGTATTCTGGATATACTAGATGCAGGCGGTGAAACTGACCGTAAGGCCAAGGCTGAGCATACCCTTAAAGTGCTTAAGCTGGAAGCGGAAAATGCCGCCAGCCGTATTGCCGAACTTGAGCGCCAGAGCTGTGAGAGAAAAGAGATAATAAGTCTGGTTAGCAAATGCTTGGGTTGTGACATGGAGGTGTGCCCTGAAATGTGCCCGCCCCGTAATCATCTGATTTAGTAAATAATAGGAGGAATATATTATGTCAAAAATTTTAGTGGTTTACCAAAGCTTCGGGGGCAAGACCAAATCTTTAGCTGAAGCGGCGGCAGCAGGTGCTAGTTCTGTCGGGGCTGAAACTGTAATTAAAGAAGTTTCAGCTGTCAGTGCTGACGATTTTTCCGGTATTGGCGGGGTTATTCTGGCTACTACCCAACCCTTCCAGTCTATGGCAGGCGGAACTAAAAGCCTGTTTGAACGGCTGTGGATGGGACGGGACAAGATTAAAAAGGGTATTCGCTTGGTCATTATTATCTGCCATATGAATGATACCAAACCCACCGAAGATAGCATCAAAGCTATTGCCGGTCATCTTGGTCTTGAGCAGGTAGCTGGCGGACTGACTGTAAAAGTAGATGAAATTGAAGCTGGAAAAGAGAGTGCCAGACAGCTGGGTATTGCCATGGCTCAGGGCGGTTAGCAGACAGCTTTAACCCAAAATCTTCCTCTGCCCTTATTCTCTCCGGCAGGGGGAAATGAATTTGATTATAACAGGCAAATCTAAAGGGCATCGGATTATCCGGTGCCCTTTAAACTATACTTAAACTAAAACAGTTTGCGGGTATTTTTATCAGGGTATATTTATTTTCCCTGTTCCTTCAGCTATATGCATAGCGGCAAAGCCGTCTTCGTCACTATAGGCCCACAGGATATTATTGGATCCATGCACAATGTTCTGGTCATAGGTATCACCGGTGGTTAGCAGTCTTTTAAACTCCAGTATGGTATAGCCGCCGGATTCGGTGCCCCCGTATTCCAGAATACTGTTTGTTCCGCCAAGTTTGGTATCCAGAGAATGCTCCTCTTTGTTTAGGCCCCACAGGTCATAAATATAGGCCGCTCCGTTACTCACTCCGCCCAGTGCAAAATCAGCCGAAGTGTGGCCTTTGGCAGGCAGGGGTTGAAAACCGATTGAAATCCAGCCGGTAGCCTTGGCCTTGATGCCAATATAAACATACTGGTCATCTATTCTGGAAAACAGGGTAAAGTTGGCATTTAGGGCTGAGCTATTGGTATATTCGCTCACCGTTATAATCCCGTCTGCCACCCATTCCGCCAGTGCGGCAGGGTCTGAAATCTGGGTGGTGGAATCTGTATTATCGGGCGGGTCTGAATTCATCTCCGCAATGGCGGCACAAGAAGAAAACAGCAGACTGGGCAGAACCAGTATGGCAAGCAATGCAGCTATATGTTTTTTATTAGACGGCACATTAATCCCCTTTTTTGATTTTATAGTTTGAATATATATCAATTATACTAAATATTGTTAAAGAAATACGAATTATTGTCTGGATGAACCTTATATAGTTATCAGATTAAGCCTTTTAGCCTGCTTGTTGCTTTAAAGCCTTGTTTAAAAATTGTTCCAGAATTGCAGGATGAAAAGGTTTGGAAATGTGCATCAGGTCAGTCTGCTGCATCTGGGCTTCCAGATCCGAAACGGTCATATCTCCGGTCATGAAGATAACCTTGCCTGCCAGTTCCGGTCGTTTGGAAATCATTTGCGAATAAAATTCCAAACCGCTCATGCCGGGCATGCGGATATCCAGAAAGATAATATCATAGGTATTCTCTTTGAGTTTTTCCAGAGCTTTTTCCGGGTTTTCACATTCATCTACCTTGTGGCCATCTTGGCGTAAAATGATTTTTAACAAGGATCTGACTGCCGGTTCATCATCTATCACCAGAGCTGAAGCTATTCTGTTTGATTTCAGATAGGCCTTATCTGTTTCTCCGGGGGCTTGGGCGGGGATTTCACAAGTGGTGGTTATGGGCAGTTCTATCATAAAGGTAGCGCCTCCATCAGGGTTGTTTTCCGCCCATATTTTGCCGCCGTGCTCCAAAATAATGCCTTGTGACAGGCTTAAACCCAAGCCTGTTCCCTGCCCGGGGTCTTTGGTGGTGAAAAACGGCTGGAATATTTTATCCATTACATCCGGCGGTATACCTGCTCCGTCATCTTTAAATGAAATAAGTATGTACTTGCCGGCTTTTTTAGTTTTTACCGTCAAAGTACCTTTTTCATGGATTTTTTTCATGGATTGTTCGGCGTTTAATATCAGGTTTAGAAAAACCTGCTGTATTTGGGCAGGATCAATATCTATCCAGGGTAGATTTGGAGCATAATCCCGGATTATGGAAATTCCGGCAGTTTCCAGTACATAACTTCGCAGTGCCAGGGAGTTATCTATCACATCTGTAATATTGACCTTGCTGACAATTGGTCTTGTCTGGCGGGCAAAGGTCAGCAGCCTTTTTACAATCTCAACTACCCTGAGGCTTCCGTTGTTTATTATCTTTATAGAGTCCTGTATATCAGCAGGCAAATCAGGTCTGTTGGCAAGCAGCTCTGCAAAACCGATAACACCGGTTAATGGGTTGTTTATCTCGTGGGCAATGCCGGCCGCCATTTCCCCTACTGCGGCCAGACGGTTAGCTACATCTGCCTGTTCGCGAAGTTTTTGCCGCTCAGTTTCGGCCTTCTTAAGCTCGCTGATATCTCTGGCCATGGTAAGGATTGCCGTATCGCCTTCAAAAATAATGGTTCGTGACCTTAGCTCCACCGGTATTTTCCTGCCGGTTTTGGTTACAAAAATGCGTTCAAAAGAAGCTTCCTGATTATTATTAAGTCTTGCAGCGGCTTTTTCAAATAATGGCAAGTCATCTACTATTTGGGTTGTAATATCTGCTACTTCCATATTGAGTAGTTCTTCGCGACTGTACCCCAGCATTTTTACCGCAATATCATTAACCTCCAGAAATTTGACAGACATGTTTAACGGTATTGGGCGGTGGACAAAAATAGCATCTGAAACACTGTTAAACAGGGACAGGTAGGTCTCACGCTCTGCCTTCAAAGATTCTTCAGATTTTTTTCTGGAACTGATGTCTTTGATAATATGGACCGACCCTGTCACCCGGTGAGACGCATCAAATATGGGTGAGGTGGTTGCTTCAACCCATATACCAAGGTTTTCTTCAAAGTATTCACTTGTCTGGGTTAGCCCCGTTTCAAGGGTAAGTTTATGCGGGCATATGGAATAGGGTTTGCTGGTTGCATGGACAAGTTCATAACAATGCCTGCCTATAATTTCCGTCGGAGACAGATTCAAGGAGTTGGCGAATGCGTTATTGACCCGCTGAATTACGTAACCGGCGTCAACAATGCAAATCATATCGTTTATAGAGTCAAAAGTAATACTCCACTCTTTAGCCGAATGGACCAGATTCTCTTCCATAAGTTTGCGGTCGGTTATATCACTGGCAACGGATAATGCCCCTACCGTTTTACCGGTGATATCCTTTAGCGCATGTGACCACCAGCCCAGCAGACGTTTTTCGCCATCTTTGCGGCGTTGCCAGCTTTCGATATAAAGTGTGTTTTCATCTCCGTTAAAAACTGGTGCAATCTTGTGGTAAGTATCCTGCTCCCCTTCAAAATAGTACGATGCCTCTTTGCCGATGACATCATCCCCGAAAAACTCTCTGCCGGATTCGTTTATCCATGTGTAGACCCGGTTCTCATCCACTTCGGCTATAATATCCGGGACGGTAGCCAGTATAGTCTCCTGGTGTTTGTATATAGCTTTAAAAGCATCTTCAGATTTTCTGCGTTCGGTTATATCCCTTATCACGCTTACTATCAAGCGGGTATTGTTGACAGTGGCGCCCCGGGAACTTACCTCCACAGGGAAGATGCTGCCGTTTTTGTGGTGGTGATATGATTCAAATAGTATCCCGTCTGAATCAGCTAGGGCTATTTGTTGGGGAATAGATGTTTGTGTATTAAGCGGGCGTATGTCATATATAGTCTTGTTTAACAATTGCTTACGGCTGTACCCGTAAGCTTTGGTAGCGGCAACATTGGCCTCAAGTATTTTCCCGCTGTTTTTATCCAGAAACAGGATGATATCCCTGCTGTCATCGGCAATCAGTTTGTATTTTTGCAGAGATTCTTCGGCTTGTTTGCGTTTGGTAATATCTATAATACATGGGGTGTAATATAGAATTTTACCTTCGTCATCTTTTATCGTGCCTACAAATAAATGTCCCCAGAAAACACTGCCGTCTTTATGACGGTATTGCTTGTCCCGTTCGAAATGGTCTATGGCGCCTTTGTTCAGGAGTTTTAACTGATACATATCGTATGCCAGAAATTCGGCAGGGGTCAAATCTTTAAATGTAATGGAGGCAAATTCCTTTTCGGAGTATCCCATCATCTTGCACATGGTTTTATTAACTTGTATAAATTTAAAATCCAAATTGGCTATAGCTATCCCAATGGGTACCTGGTCAAATACCCGGTGAAAACGCTCTTCGCTGATGCGCAACTGGTTTTCAGTTATTTTGCGCTGGGTAATATCCAGTGAGAGTATAAAAATACCCTCCGGTACCGGTTCCATACTTAGTTCAAACCAGCCTTCAGTGAGGTCAGGGAAAATAAACTGGTTTTCCGTTTTGATGGCAATCCTTTTCTCCATGCAGAGACGGAGATTGGTGAATAACTCGGTGTTTTCAATCCCGGGGTATAATTCCATCATAGTATGGCTGAAGAGTGATTCTTTGGTCAGATGGCTTTGCTGAACCGCCGCTTTATTCAGATACTTATAACGCCAGTCATATCCAATAATCTGGCAGCCCTCAAGCATGTTGTCCAGTGCTCCCCGGTAGCGTTCTTCACTTTCGGCAAGTTTTAGTTGGGCTAGTTTGTAATTAGTCATATCATGAATTATGGCCATATTGGCAGGTTTGTTTTTATACTCAATATGGCTGGCATTTATTTCAACCGGTATCTTGCGCTTGTCTTTGGCAACAATGTCTATTTCATATTGGTTAGGTATTTTCTCTCCGGCCAGCCGCCTCTGGTATCGGTCCAGTACCAGCCCCCGGTATTCTGGGGAAACGAAGTCAACCATGGGTTTTCCCGTGATTTCTTCTAGGGAAAACCCGGACAATTCAGTCATTTTGGGATTGGCATAAATTAGCAGCTCATCCTGAATTATGATAATTCCGTCATTGCTTTTTTCCACCAGCGTGGAATACAAAATATCGGACTGGCGGAGTGTTTCCTTGGTTTCTTTGGACTCGGTAATATCTTTGGCAAAAACAGATAGGCCACTTGCAGTCGGGTAAGCACTAATCTCAAAATAGCGTTGCTGTTTTCCAATCTGGTACTTTGAAGGAAAATGCTGGGGGAGCTTGGTTTTTAGGGCTTTCAGATAAGCTTTTTCAGTATCTGAGCCCTTGGTTTTTGGGAAAAGGGTATAAATAGATTTGCCTATGGCATCTTTGGCAGATATGCCGGTGAGTTTTTCGGAGGCTTTGTCCCAGTATATATAATTTAAATCCTGATCCATCTCAAAGAAGATGTCAGCCTGTTCCCTGTGCTGTTCACCCTTGGACAGATTTGCCAAGTTTGGAGCAGGCATGCCTTGAGTATCAGATTTGATCTGAGTATTTGGTAAAGGATTGCCGCCCGTCAATTTTTTCGGGTGCAGGGTCTTTTTCTCCAGCTTATCTTTCACAATTCGGTTACCTCTTAATCTGTCGGCTACCGGGTGGTTGTATGCCAGAGGAAATAATTCATACGGATTGAGTTTATTGGAGAATCCCAATCCCATTTGTTGCTGTATTCAGGTTTGGCACACACATATGGTATGCGGCTGGCTGTATCTGGCTCAGGTCTGCCGTTTGGCAAGTCCTGTAGGTTTGGCCTATACCTGACTATTGCGTTCAGGGTTGATAAAAACCTCTCTATTCGTATATCACCCTGCATAATAGTATTACTCCAAATGCTTGCCTGTGTAAATACCCTGTTTATCGCTTTTGGGGTGGATAAGTGGCACTGAGGTGGTTCTGCGGGGCTATGACGAGTGTCTGCCCTGAGCGGCTTAATGGAGTATGGTTTGGGGTTTAAAAGCCGCTCAAGGTTATGGGTTAAAATATGGCAGGAGTTATCCATAGAGACATAGCTTAGCTTTTGGTATACCTTTGTCGGTATCCGGCTGATTGGCAAGTTCTGAAGAATTAAACAGGTTTCTTCCAGTTCCGCCAAATGCAGGCAGGAAACAGTATGACGGCTTTAAAGCCGCTCTCTCCCCACAAAGCTATAGTCCCATCAGATATTTCACTCATGTTTGGTTTTTAGCCTGTCTGATATTTTAGCCGTTAGTATATTTGTGGCTTGGCTTATGGTTCCAGACTGAATGGCGGATAGATATCTGTAATCAGCAGGGAGGAGTAAGCGGATACCCTGAGCCCCCAACGCAGCACCCCCACTACAAAATCAAACAGTGACTTTGGGTATTTACCGGTAAATACAATGGTAAACCAAGCGAATATGGTGCATATAAATGCGGCAAATCCCAGGAAAGCCAACAAAATATAATGGGGTATGGCTAAAAACCATTTAAATAGCGGCATCCAGCGGTTCAGGTCAGTTTTGACATTCGGATAAACCAGATTAAGGTGGACTGATTGCTCTTCGTCTGTTGAGGGGTATTCATCCCTCAGCAGGGTAAGATAAGAGATAAATCTGTAACTGAAACGGCTGAGGGCCAGATTCCAGTCAAACCACCATTTAGGGTACTTCTGTTGAAAGAGAATCATAAGTACGGTTGCCAGAATAATAATTCCTCCGGCATTACCTGCGGAATAAGTTATATGGTCAATGGTGTATTTATAACTGCCTCCGCTAATCAGAGACAAGATTATGGCAACAGGGATTATCATAAGAAGGCGGAAGGCTACATTTACCCTGTCACGGGGTTTATCCTGATAATCAACGCTTAGTGTGGCCGGATACTGGGTAACACTGGACATCATGTTATCTCTCCTGCTGAAATATTTTTTTGCCCCTCTGATGCTATGGATATTAAAAACTGCTCCCGACCCAAAAAGTGTTAAAAGGTAACCCCCAAGTATTCTTCAGATCTGCATTTATATCCTTTGTATTATACCTTTCTCTGCCTCGGTATCAATATATGGCGGATATTTATTTCTGGTTACTTAGGGGTTTGTTCCAACCGGAAAATCAGGCCGATATCTCAAATTATACTAAATGCTTAGTATTATTATCCGTTTTGCTGATTGTTTGCCTTGTGTGCAGGATATATAATCGTATACAAACATCGTATACAAACATCGTATTGCTACTAATAACAGATTTTGTTTGATACAGGGGGTAAGATGGCTCTTGGGCGCTCAGGGAAGACTGGGTGACAACGGGAAAGACCGTAAGCATATGAAAAGGAGAAATGGAATATGCCTAATTTTCACTCAATAGTTAGTCGCCGTGATTTCGTTAAGGCTTTGGGTTTGACTGGTGCCGGTCTTGGCACTGCCGCTGCCGCTACCCCTGTATTTCAGGATCTGGATGATGTAACAGCTTCCCCCAGTGCGGAATGGAAACGCCCCTGGTGGGTAAAAAACCGGGAAATAGATGACCCCACTACCGAGATAGACTGGGATATGATGTATCGGTCTGACGGGCGCATGGTAGGTCAGGTTCGGTCTGTGCAGATAAAATACCTGGGCGAAGAAGAAGTTAACAGACGCAATGCAGTAGGTGCAAAATTTACTGCAGACGGTTTGAAAAACGATACCCCGGGATTGAAAGTGCGTGATCAGGCCTTGGCTGCAGGCGTTATGAGTATGCTGCCGATGGCAATGGGTATGATCCCCAGCATTAGCTTTATGGGCCCGGCAACAGCCACTCCCGAAGCCCGCGGCGTGGCTAAATATCAGGGGACGCCGGCTGAAAACTCCCGCATGCTTCGAAGCGCCTTAATCTTTTACGGGGCTGCTCAAGTAGGCTATGGTGAAGTTACCCAGCGTTACAAGGATAAACTCTTCCGCACCTTTGATAAGGGCAATGCCGCTACCGCTTACCAAGGCGCTTGGCCGCCTCCCCTTACCCAGTGCAAGCAGTACTTTTTTGAAGATGTGCCGGTAGGCTATGATACAGCTGAAAAAATGGTCTTCCCTGCTAATGTACCTCTATACGAGTTTACTTTCATTGTCCCCATGTCAAAGGAGATGTTCCGGTGTTCACCTAGTTCGGCGCTTCAAAATGCGGCTAATCTTAGCCGGTATACTGCCATGGCACAGATTCAGCCCAAGATTCAGGCTTTTATCAAGTCTCTGGGTTACCAGTGTTACGGATATACTCTGCCCATGAATGGTGCGGTACCGACCATTGCCAGTGCCGTACTGACAGGCTTGGGTGAAGGCGCTCGTAACATAGGTGCATTTAATAACCCGGAATTCGGCTCAATAACCGGTCTTTTCCACCTGATTACAGATCTGCCGCTTGAGCCTACTCCGCCCATTGATGCCGGCATGTGGCGTTTCTGCCATACCTGCACCAAGTGTGCTGATGCCTGCCCATGGAGTGCTATTCCCACTGACCATGAGCCCAGCTGGGATATTCCCAAGTTGTACGGTCAGGAAGATACCACCCACGTACCCGGCAAGAAACAGTTCTGGACAAACAGCGTTGATTGCTGGTTAGGCAGAGTCCAGCTGGGTACCTGCGGTGCCTGTATGGGTACCTGCACCTTTAATACCGGCAAAAACGCTATTCATGATTATGTCAAAGCAACCCTGTCCACCACTCCTGTTTTCAACAGTTTCCTGTGGCAGGCAGACAAGGCCTTTGGTTATGGTCTCAGAGCAGGTGAAGATCTTGAAAACTGGTGGGACATGCCCCAGCCTATCGGCGGGTTTGACAGCACCTGCGGTATTCAGGGCGGAAGTTACTAGGAGGTTAGAATAAATATGTGGTTAATAGTTGGTCTAATTGTTGGTGCTCTGGTTATGGGACTATTCTGGTTGATGAAACGCAACAGTTTCAGCCTCAAGTGGTATGAATGGTTGATTGGTATAGTAGGTTTGGTCTTGCTCTTACTTACTATCCAGAATTACTTCGGCAGTCTGAATGAGCTTGAATCCAAAGCTGCCAGTATGTTCCTGCTGGTGCTTGGTTTGCCGGCCCTTATCCTGCTGGCTCTTTCATGGCAGATGGTTGCCCGAAGAATTAAAAAAGCTTAAACAGGGTTTATAAATTATCCTCAAGCGGGGGGGTTAAATCCCCCGCTTTTTTATTTATCATTTGTATCAGGAGTTGTTCTTGCGGGATATTTCGGTATCGTAATTGTGCAGGATATTTAAATCATAGTTTGGTTTGACCTTGGGTGTGGAGAGCTCATTTATGGATTTATCCCGTACTTTCCGGAGTAAACCCTTCAGTTGTTCTATTTCTTCTTCAGAAAAATCCTCAAATATTTTTTGGACTTTGTTCAGTAAAAACGCATTGTTTCTAGCGTTCTCCCCTGCTTCTGTTATTACTACCCGAATCATATTCCGTCTTTCCAGGTCTTTTCTCAGTTCTAGCAGCCCTTTGGCTTCCATACTCTTTAGAGTTACCGAGACGGTATGGGGTTCGCGCAGAAATATTTTGGAAATTTTGGCGGGAGTTACTACGGTATCCCTTTCAACATGCAAAATATTTAATATGCCTGCTTGTTCAGGTGTAATTCCAGTTTCCAGCAGTTCTTTGCGGCGCACATTATAAGCCCCTGCCCTTGCCTGCATCAGCATAGACCAAATTTCAAAAGTGTTGTTGCTTGGCATAATCCTGTTTCCCCAATCTGTATTTTGGTAAATATCAGCCTGTATCAGTATTAAACAATAAACCAGACGTTAAATACAAATAACTATCAATCTCTAAACAATACAGGTTTAACATTATTATATATCCTAAAGTATACCCCAAAGCTTATTAAAAATACGCATTTCGGCGTATTGACGGTTTTGTTCGGCGGGGTTAATATTCTATAACGAACATTATAATACGAATATTATGATACGAACAATACTCATAGATGGAGGCGTAAATTGATAGCGGGCATTCAGTAAGGGTTTTAGCGTACCCAAGGTGCAGTGAATATGCCCGGCACTCACTCAGTATTTGCCGTTTGATTGTTAAGGTTATGAATCTGATGGCAGATTAAGCAGCCTAAATGGGATTTTGAGCTCACTGGAGAAACCAACCTTGGTTCTAATTGCCCGGTGAGCTTTAAAAATAAAAACCGGCGGCCTGTATCAGAGACCGCCAGAAAGGAAGGTATTTAAGCTAGCTGGATTAGAGATAACTTTTAGTGCCCTTCCGTATTTATATTTTCCTTGAACTGGTTATTAGTGTCAAATACATGATTAGGAGATATCAAGTGAAAACTTTTCATTCAACACTTTCCCGAAGAGATTTTATGAAGGCTTTGGGTTTGGCTGGTGCCGGAGTCGGAGCAGTGTCGGCTGCCGCCCCGGTTTTTCATGATGTGGATGAGCTGACTGCTTCTTCCGGCGGCGTACAGAAGCTGCCGTGGTGGGTTAAAGAGAGGGAGTTCAAAGA